>FZPS01000098.1_pt139 | contig 22869 bp, 15 predicted proteins | sample 1817821 | NCBI WGS metagenome assembly FZPS01 (sample SAMEA104158645, study PRJEB21678) | metagenome | place: Germany | collected 2015-04-21 | reverse complement strand
GTATTCAGGCACAACCGAGCTGGCACCATGCAATACGATGGGAAATCCGGGAAGACGTTTCGACACTTCTTCGAGAATATCGAAGCGTAGTTCCGGCTTTTGTCCCGGCTTAAACTTATAAGCGCCATGGCTTGTACCGATCGCAATCGCCAATGAATCGCATCCGGTACGACTTACAAATTCCTGCACCTCATCGGGATCTGTGTATGATGCCTCTTCAGCCGATACATTAATATCGTCTTCAACACCTTCGAGACGCCCAAGTTCTGCTTCTACGGTGACGTAAGGATCGCGGCTATGAGCATAATCGACAACACGTCTCGTCAGCTCAACGTTTTCTTCAAAGGGAAGATGCGAACCGTCAATCATGACAGAGGTAAAGCCGTCATCAATGCACGCTTTGCAAAGTTCGAACGTATCGCCGTGATCTAAGTGAAGCGCGATAGGGAGATTGGAATCAATCACTGCTGCCTCAACCAGCTTCATAAGATAAGTCTGATTCGCATATTTTCTCGCGCCCGCCGACACCTGCAAAATGAGAGGGGCGTTACATTTTTTTGCCGCGTTGACAATCCCTTGGATAATTTCCATGTTATTGACGTTAAATGCGCCAATAGCGTAACCGCCTTCGTAGGCCTTTTTAAACATTTCCTGTGTTGATACGAGTGGCATAAATGTTCCTTCCTTTTCTAACATGTCATTTTTTCTATATGTACATCGTGCGCCCGTCTTCTCTTACAGAGCAGAAAGACGCTTCTGCTGCTCGAGCACTGTTCTTAATTGCTGCTCGTACTGTTCTTTCTTCTCTCGCTGTGTTTCCACAACGCGCGCAGGTGCTTTCTCCGTGAATTGGCGGTTGGCTAACATCTTTGCGGCACGATCGATCTCTTTCCGCAAACGATCTTCCGATTCTGCCAAACGGGCGCGCTCTTCATCAATATCGATCAGTTCACGCAGAGGCACCGCCATTTCGCCTCCCTGAAAAGCAAAACTCACTGCATCCTTTGGCAACGTCTCCCTCGGATTAAGGCGAGATAAAGACGATACGCCGGCTAATCGTTCAAGCGTCCGTGCACCTTCTTCCATGCGACAGGCAATGGCATCATCTTCAGTGCGAATCCAAGCAGAAAAGCGCTGTTGTGGTGTCACATTGTATGTTGCGCGCAGATTGCGTACCCCTCGGATTGCGTCCATCATGCTTTGCATTGCAGTTTCTGCTTCCTGATCCTCGGCATATGTATTTATGTCCGGCCAGGGTTCGCTGATCAGCAAAGTATTGTCATGAAAAATATCGTAGATCTTTTCTGTCACGAACGGCATGAAAGGGTGCAACAGTTTCATCGTGTCTGACAACACGCGATACAGGACGGATTGTGCTGCACGACCCGATTTTCCTCCCTCTCGGAGGCGTTCTTTTACGAGTTCAATATACCAGTCACAGAAAAGATCCCACAGAAATTTGTAAATTTTATCTTGTGCGAGTCCCAGTTCAAGCGCTTCCATATTGGATGTCACTGCATCAATTGTATCGCGCAGTTCGGACATGATCCAGCGATCTTCGATAGTGAAGTCCTCTTCGTTTACATCAGAAAAATCAAGATTTTCATCTAAATTCATCAAAGTAAACCGGAATGCGTTCCAAATTTTATTGATGAAATTGCGCCCATTTTCAAGCTTTTCCTCGGAAAGACGCAGATCATTTCCTGGTGCATTGCCTACGACAAGCGCATAGCGCAGAGTATCGGCTCCGTAATCGTCAATGACCTCAAGCGGATCAATGCCGTTACCCAATGATTTGGACATTTTTCTCCCTTGCTCATCACGAACAAGACCATGGATGAGCACCGTATGAAACGGTATATTACCCGTATTATGAATGGCTGAAAAAATCATCCGCGCGACCCAGAAGAAAATAATGTCGTATCCGGTCACTAGAACATCTGTTGGATAAAAGGCGCGATAATCGTCCGTATCCTCAGGCCACCCAAGTGTTGAAAACGGCCAGAGCGCAGAAGAAAACCAAGTATCAAGCGTATCTTCATCCTGACGAAGCGCGGTACTTCCACAGGCAGTACAGATAGAAGGGGTTTCTTCCGCTACAATGACCTCTCCACAGTCGTCGCAATACCAAGCCGGAATGCGATGACCCCACCAAAGCTGGCGTGAAATACACCAGTCGCGAATATTCTCCATCCAGTTGAAGTATATTTTCTTGAAATGATCCGGATTAAAACGAACTTCCCCGCATTTAACGACTTCAATAGCCGGTTCAGCAAGCGGCTTCATCTTTACAAACCATTGAGTCGAAACTCGCGGCTCCACTAACGTGTGACAACGCTGACATGTACCCACATTATGACGCCGTTTTTCTTCCTTCTCTAAAAGTCCTTGTCGTTTAAGATCCTCTACCACTGCGCGACGTGCATCTAAAACAGTCATACCGGCGTAGCGGCCTGTATCTTCGGTCATCAGACCGCGATCGGTCAATATTTCAATCACCGGTAAACTATGGCGCAATCCAAGTTCATAGTCATTCGGATCATGCGCAGGCGTGATTTTTAAGAATCCTGTCCCGAACTCAGGATCGACATAATCATCTGCGATAACAGGAATTTCACGATCCGTCAACGGAAGGCGGACCATTTGTCCGATGTATGCCTTGCCACGCACATCATCCGGGTGCACGGCAACGGCCGTATCGGCGAGCATCGTCTCCGGACGCGTTGTAGCAATTGAAATTGAACCTTCACCTGATGCCAGAGGATAGCGGATTGTGTAGAGCCCACCTTCTATATCTTCGTGTTCTACTTCGATGTCTGAAATTGATGTGTTACAGTGAGGGCACCAGTTGATCATTCGCTTCCCGCGATAAATCAGTCCCTCTTTATAGAGATTGTTGAATACGCGTACGACTGCTCGTGTAAGCCCATCATCCATAGTAAAGCGATGGCGATCCCAGTCGCATGATAGCCCCAATCGCTTCTGCTGCGAAATGATGCGTGCCTCATACATCTTCTTCCATTGCCACGCATACTTCAAAAATGCGTCACGGCCAATCTCTTCTTTAGAAAACCCCTCATCACGCAAACGTGCCGTGACCAACGCTTCTGTCGCAATGGACGCATGGTCGCTTCCGGGCAGGAAGAGAGTATTTTTGCCGCGCATCCTCTGAAATCGCGTCAAAATATCCATTAGGGTATTGTCCATCGCATGGCCCATGTGGAGTTCTCCGGTGATATTTGGCGGCGGCATCACGATTGTAAACGGAGGTTTATCTGAAGAAGCGTCAGGGTGAAATGCCTTTGCTTTCATCCAGCGCTCATAAATGACTGATTCTTCTTTAGACGGATCAAAATTGCGTGATATTGAATCCAGATGTCTCATACTATCCCTTTACTATCCCTTTCCTACTGACCTAACTCATTCCTGCCCGATATAACCATTCAGGCACAGACGTCAGGTTGGATGAAGCCTTGCCAAGTGTTGATATTTAAACAAGGCAGCACCTTTACGCTAGAGTGCTCTATTATTTACCGCCGTTCACTTAGGCGGCATATACTTCAGAACAACTCGTACCATGACCAACGAGCCTGTCACGCCGGCATCAACGAGCCGGAATCCAAATCGAGTGATCTGAGAAGTATCGTTTGCCAGTTCCCCTTCTTTCCAAGCAATCGTTTGTGTTTTTAATGTATCTTCAATCCGACGAGGATCAGACTCAAAAACGACTCCGTTCGCATCTTCCAGAAGCAGTTGAATTGTTTTTTCCCGATGATCCGGATTAAAAAGCACTAACTCTATTGCCGAATAGGGCGACAGATTGAGCGGTGGATAAGCCGATGCCATCGCAACTGCGGCATCCCATTCTACAGGCCGCTCATCGCCTCCGCGATACGTCAGCTCAATGTCTGCGGTACTGTAACCATAAGATGGTGTAACAAGCGCTAAAGAAGCGCGTCCGCGCGACACTTCCCACAGCGGCTTCTCACCTGGCTGTTTCGTCTTGCGGGAACGTGGAACATCTTGTGTGATCGGCTCTTCCCATGCAAAGTGTGTAAGGCGGTCGCAATCAAACCACGGCATCGGCATCAAATAATAGGATACTTCCCGATCAGCACGAAATGGTAAGACCGGCATGTTGCCGGCACCGATCAAATTCGCATCGCCATTAAAATTCGCATAGCCGTAAGCAATGGAAACGGGATGTTCGATGGCATCGTGCCAGACCAAGACACGTACACCGTAGAGAATGCGCGCGTCAGCCTTAACAAACACACGACTTTCGTCACAGACTGAAAAGCCCTTAAGCACGGTATCGCCATTTCTAAGAAACAGGTCGTGACCACGCGTCGCGTCCTGAGAAAAATCAACCATCCATTTGTTCCCAATACGCTCCAGACCGACCGGTTGCGGAGCTCCTCTTGGCGCATCGCCGCCATGCATAAGACCGAGTGCCGTCTTAGCCATGCGACGCCCAACTACTGCTTTTGACGATGGTGTCAACGCACCGCAACGATGATCTTTGTCAAGATACTCTAGAGAAAGATCGTAAAGGGTCACTAATCCGGCACGGACAGGGAGCGTATGACAGGCATAAGCGAGCATCTCATTGAACTCGGCTTCGCCGAATGCGTCAAGTCCGTTGTATAGGTAAGGAGGAAGTTGTGCCAAAACAAGGGTCAGCTTGCCGTCCATAGGCTCGAACAAGGACTCAAACGTAGAAACAAGGCGCGTAAGAGCACGATGATAATAATCTATACTGTCGACATCGTTTTCGCCATGAAACCAAAGAACGCCGGATACTGCCAGTCCGACAAAAGGGGCGACTTTATGGTTGAACATGGTGCTCGGTTGGTTTCGTGTCGTAAAATCACGCTCAAGCGGCACCTGATCCTGCGCGACCAATGTTTTTCTAATGGTAGCACGCGGTACAACAATAGGCGTCTCCTCCGGTCGATCAGGCTTAAGTCCGTGAAGAAGCGCGATTGTTTGCGGTTTAGGAAAAACGGGACGTCCGGAAGAATCCAGCTCTCGGCCGATCTTTTTCACCTGCTTTTCTATCGATTCCTCATTCCACGATGCTTCATCACGATACTGACGTACCTCACGCACGTGATTTTTAATCACGGGATCACTTTCAATCGTTTCACGCGGAAGCCATGCGTGTATTGATGTTCGACAGGCAGCAGTACAAATGACGCCTACCGGAATATGAAGCGCATTATAAAGTTCAATCGCGAAAGTAAAGGCCACTGCTGACACATCCGCACAGAAATAGGGTTGATCTCCGCGATGCCAGAATCCCCCCTGTGCTTCGCCTAACGGCTGATAGCTGTACGCAGGTACTTTCTCCGAAAGGCCGTCCTCATTCATTTGAAAAAACCGAACCGATGAATAATTAACCGAATCATGAAACATTGAGGCAACATCGGACTGTCGTACCGTCTGCGCCATATTGTCCTGACCGGCTGCGTACCAAACATCGCCGATTAAAATATCTTGGATCACCTGAACCTCATCGACAGATTGAACGGTGAGGCGGCAAGGATCAAATGAAGGCAGAAGCGGTGGCAATTTAAACTCAAAATACCCATCGGGATCGGCAATTTCTTCCTCGTGAAAAAGTACGCCAAATTGAATATCAGCGTCAGCAGACGATTCACCGTCTTGAGGAAAACGCTCAAACTTAACAGAGACCGGCGCATTACCGAGTGTAAAACCGAAAAGTTTCGACGGCACTTTTCTTTGAAGGACCATGCCGTCGCCATATATCGTTGCGAGCCTCAAGTTAGGCACAAATTCCGCCGCCTTCCTTTCTGTGATACTTTTTCGTTCTGCGATGCTACATCCAATCTGCGGCATCAGCGCGAATAAGCACTACCATCTATCATACTACAATCACACGGTCCCCATAAAAACGGCTTCACGAATCAGTCGTGCGCCGGCAGCGACTTCAGGTGAAAGACCGCCGTCTCGTATGAGTGCCTTCAAAAGGAGATTGATTCGAAGATGATTGACCGATCCCGCACCACAAGTGATGCGCAGAACGTCATCATAAACTACGTCGGCATCCATTATTTTTGACATTAGCTCAACAGAAGTCGTTCTCTTTTTGCGTACGTGTTCCACCGTCACAGGTGCTCCGGTAAATGTCTTTCTATAGGCTGAGCTCACACCCGGCGCTTCAATGCGATATCTTGCAGCACACACCCTAGCCATAAGACTTTTGCCGCCGGATTCCGTATAGTTCGCTTCTGTGACTTGAACACTTTCCGGAAGAGCTGCATTGAGTCGCAGCACAGCTTCTTCGAGATCAAATGAGCCCTCGTCAGGCGATGTGGCTAAACCAACCTCTACCGGATCGCGTTCAAGCTCAATACCACATCCTGCAGGCAACCCGAAGACAATATCAGGACGTGGATTATAGGCGCCTTCCGACCAATAGAGAGGCCATGCCGCACGGTTCATCGCACGCGAAAAAAGACGAACCATGTCAAGATGCGCGAGCCATATCGTCGAACCGGTTCGCGCGTAATGAAAAAGCACACGGTTCTGCTGCAAATCACTCACGTCCATATATCCTTCTGACTTGATGTTCGCGGAGGCTCAAAACAGACACCGCCTCCAAATGCGCGAGCACCGCAATGCGAACACTGTTCAAAGCAAGCTGGCGTAGTCTTCCCCTTCATCGCGCGTTGCCATTCATGTTCTAAAAAAGCACGGTGCACGCCGATCTGAATGTGATCCCATGGAAATTGTTCATGAAGTGATCGCTCGCGCGTATAAAAATGGATACCTCCGGGAATCTCAGAAAGAAGAGGCTCCCAGATGTCCCAGCGAAAATGTTCATGCCAAGCATCCAATACACAACCCTGCATCCAAGCTTTCTCAATGACATCCGCCAATCGTCTGTCTCCGCGCGAGAACACCGCCTCCAAAACAGAGCTTTCAAATTGGTGCCACTGATAGTTCACGCGGCGATTCGGTCTTAACGCCGCTGCGACACGCTGCTGGCGCTCACGCATTACGTCCGGACTGATCTGCGCCGCCCACTGAAAAGGCGTAAACGGTTTCGGGATGAAAATAGACGTGCTTACATTAATGAAAAAACGTCGTGTACGCAGCTGATCTGGAATATTTCGCCAACACGTGATCAGGCGATTTACCATACTCCCGATGCCGTCAACATCGTCATCGGTCTCGGTAGGAAGTCCAAGCATAAAATAGAGTTTAATGCGCTCCCAACCGTTTCGCAGCGCAACATCCGTTGCCTGCAATAAATCTTCTTCGACGATGTTCTTATTGATCACATCGCGCAGACGTTGCGTACCTGCCTCCGGCGCAAACGTAAGTCCGGCACGGCGCGTCGTCGCCACTTGCTCAGCCATATCTCTTTCGAATGCGTCCAGCCTAAGTGATGGGAGCGAAAGATTCACATGATATTTTTCGGCGCAAGGAATAAGTTTTTCCAACAATTCGGAAAGAAGGGAATAATCAGTCGTGGAAAGCGACAGCAGTCCCAGTTCATCACAGCCTGTCTGTTGGAACAACGTACGTGCCGCCTCGGACAAGTTCTCCAAAGAACGCTCCCGCATAGGCCGATAGATAAAGCCTGCCTGACAAAATCGGCAACCACGCGCACAGCCGCGAAATATTTCCATCACCATACGATCGTGTACGACATTAAGATTCGGAACAATCGGAGTCAACGGCATCTCCGCACGGTTTAAATCATTGATAATGCTTTTTTGAATGACGCGCGGAGCTTGTGGCACATTAGGTTCAATCGTATCAATTGTTCCATCAGGATGATACGTGACGTCATAAAAGGCCGGTACATAAATGCCTTCAAGCTGACATGCTGTGAGAAGAAAATCACGCTTCGTCCAATGATTTTGCTTCTTGGCACGATAAAGCGCGGTAACGCTCGACAAGAGTTCTTCCCCGTCGCCGATCATAATAAGATCGAAAAAAGGTGCCATTGGTTCCAAATTACATGCCACCGGTCCACCGGCTACTACAAGCGGGTCTTGTTCTCCGCGATCGACACTTCGAAGGGGAATTTTTCCCAGATGGAGCATATCCAGAACTGTCGTATATGCCAGTTCATAAGATATCGACATCCCAACGATATCGAACGCGTTAAGCGGCGTTCCTGATTCGATCGAAGAAAGTGCGATATTTTCACGCGTCAACTGTTCCCGCATGTCCGACGCCGGCTCAAAAAAGCGTTCACACCACGTATGTTCGTCCTTATTCAGGGCGGCATAGAGTATTTGAAGCGCAAGATTCGACATGCCGATCTCGTAAAGATCAGGAAAACAAAACGCAAATCGAATGCGGTCTTTTTCAGGCAGACGGAAGAAAACCTCCCGTTTGTCACAGGCCTGCCATTCCCCTCCCGTATAACGCGCCGGTTTTTCGACTTGGCGTAAGATAGCGCGCTGCTTCGCCTCAGGAAGACTGTTCCAAGATATCAACGAATGCGCCTTTCAGCGATGTGGCGCTCTAGTTCAGCGCGACGTTCCTCGTGACCCGGCTTGCCGAGAAGAGCGAACATGTTGCTTTTATAGGCTTCGACACCGGGCTGATTAAACGGATTTACCGTATCCATCAAACAGGAAAGCGAGCAGGCGCGTTCGAAAAAGTAAATCAATTCTCCTAGAGCAAAAGCCGAACGCTTCTCACACGTTACACTCATATTGGGCACACCGCCCGCCACATGCGCTAACGCTGTACCGAGCATAGCCTTGTCATTGACATCTGACATCGGCGTACCGGATAAATACTGTAGCTGATCGAGATTGGTGCCATCATCCGGGATCGTCACCTCATGATGTGCTTTCTTAAAACTGATGATGGTCTCAAAGAACTTGCGCGGCCCCTCTTGAATCATTTGCCCAAGCGAGTGGAGATCGGTCGTGAAATCAACACCTAACGGAATGGCGCCACGTCCATCCTTGCAGGCGCTCTCGCCAAACAGCTGCTTCCACCATTCGGTAAACATGCGCATTGAAGGTTCGTAACACCCTAAGATCTCTGTCGTATAACCTTTGCGAACAAGTAAAGTGCGCACAGCGGCATAGCGCCCGGCAGGTTTAGCTAAAAACTCCGCTTCTTGTGCCTCCTGATCACGAAAGGACGCAGCACCGTCAAGAAGTTCATCGATATCAATTCCGGCAGTAGCAACCGGCAACAAACCGACCGGCGTCAACACTGAAAAACGACCGCCAACATCATCCGGTATCACAAAAGTTTCCAAGCCGTGCTCATCGGCAAGACGCCTCAATGCGCCGCGCTGACGATCCGTAGTAATGATTACGCGCTTACGAAAAATTTCTTCGCTCACATCACGGCACAGCGCATCTCGCAAAACGCGAAAAGCAACTGCCGGTTCCGTCGTCGTCCCTGATTTTGAGATGACGTTGAAAGCAACACGTTTACCACGAAGAAGCTCTATTAGATCATAAAGGTAGTCAGAACTCAGCTGGTGACCGGCAAAAACAATCTTCGGGCCTGAACGTTGATCTTCCGAAAGATGGGCATCAAAATGATGAGACAGCGCCTCAATGATAGCGCGCGCTCCTAGATAAGAGCCGCCTATACCGATCACAACAAGGTAGTCTATTTCTTCTCGAAGTCGTTGTGCACATTCCTGAACACGGATCAATTCTTCTTGATTATCACGATTTGGAAGATCAAGCCAGCCGGTGTAATCGCTGCCGGGACACGTTCGTTGATCCAGCTCACGGCAAGCCACTTTTAACTGTCCGGAAATCGCATCAAATTCATGGAGCGCAATAAAATCACGCGTCATCTGGTCGTCAAACTTTAGCATCGCAAACCTCGCTTTTTACCACCGAATAGGCCGTACCCGGTACATAGTGCGGTCACCTCCCGTGACGCGCACGATTCTTCCTTTAGAAATATATTGATCAGCCACTGCGGGAAATATCTTCAAGGGATCATCTGCCTGCTCGCGTTTCATAGAACGCGCCGCCTCTTCTTCCGGGGTCAGCATGGCACGAATGGACCCGATGCCTCTTGGTCTCAAATCTTCAACAACCATCGCTTTTTGACCAACCAGTGTGTCGCTATGCTGTTGCATCGACATTTGTACACGGCGCTTTAAAAATCGATGACCAATGGTCAAAACGACAGCGCCAACCGATAGTACCGCCAATACCGTGAAGAGAACGCGAAATGCGGTTGAAATAAGTGACGGTTGTGCATCCAAAAAAAACATCATGATGTAAAAAATGCGTCCGCGTCTACCTTCGCGGGTTCAATTCGGCGATATCCAAGTTCTTCCATTGTTACTTCTCCGCGGCGCACCGCCTCATCACGGAGTTCCCGGTACGCTTCGATCCATGTTGCCGTATAGTACGGCATAAGCAAAAGAAATCCCAACCACGAAACAAAATAGAAAAGCATGCACAAAATTGCCCATCCAATAAATGAAACATCAAGGAAGAACATTTTCCAGACGAAACGTTTCGTCATTTTTTTTGATAAATCAAGCGCCCTGCGCATACCGATTGACGGATTGTCCGCAAGAATGATTTCAGTCATTCGGTACCGGTATGCTCGGTTGATTAACGCAATAACCGATACCAGAAGCAATACTAACATCGAGACAAGCCACGGCCATTGGAAGAAAAATTCAGGCAGACCATAGAGAGATGCCACGCGTCGAATGAATCCCGGCGTGATGGCAGAACCTGACATCAAAACGTGATAAATCAACAGTAACGTCGGAGCAGATAGGAAAAAAGCGAACACAAACTGCGGAAGTGACCAAAGGAAAATCCAAAAATTCTTCCAGAACATTCCGACGACCACCGGCCTATACTGACCGGACGAAAACGGCGTAAACATCATGCCGATCGTTGGTGTCCATTGCGGATAATCGGCACGTAGGAACCATCGCTGCATGCCGCAGACAATCACGTTAGAAATCAAAAGCGAGAAAAGGAACTCAATAAGAAAACTGATCACAAAGAAGAATATATAAAATCGCGCGTTGGCGCCGATTTTATCGATTAGCGCTCTAAAAGCAGCAACCCAACTGTCGAAATCCAGACGTGTCACCGCCTCCGTCGTCATGATATCAGGGAACGAGGAAAAGAGTTTGAGCGATGGTATCCAATTGATTACTGCGGAACGCGCGATCGAGAGCGCATTCTGGATCAGAGAGGCGATCACCGCCACGAGAAGCGCGGTGCCGTATTTCCCCGTAAGGTGCATCCGCGCATTACGTTTGAGTACGCTTCGTTTTTTAAGCATCAAAGACTTATTCCCCCTTCATCCTATACTTAATGTCACATGACGCAACAGAGTGGCTATTATTCACATATTCACAATATCTAGGCATTTAAGCATTGCCTAATGAGCATCCTCTGAAAAAGCATTTACCGCATATTTTTATGACACGAAGATGTACGGTAACAAAACGAGTCATTTGTCACACAATAACGGTTGAACGTTGATGTCTGCTTTCAAGGCGTCCATGTAAAACAAAAGTCTCCGCCATCATCGGTCATACTGCGATCGGTCTTATCGCGCGGCGCGCTTCCTTTCGCTGCCACATCAATGGTGACTTCAACAGCCGATTTAAGATAGTCGCCTAGCCAGAGATCGGCCAGTGTATCTTCGATCCGGCGTTGTATAGTTCGTCGGAGCGGACGCGCTCCGAATTTCGGATCATAACCCAACTCGGCAAGACGCTCCCGAGCCGCCTCTGTGACACGAAGAGCAATGCCTCGGCGCTCAAGATCAGCTGCAGGTTCTTTCAACATAAGATCCACGATGTCTCGGATTTCGTCGTGCGTGAGTTCATGGAAGATGACTATTTCATCGATACGGTTCAAAAATTCCGGTCGGAAAAGATCGCGTAGTACCGTGTCTACACGGTCTTCCATCGCTTCACGTTTATGTGAGCCAAAACCAATCGTGCCTGCTTTCAGTGTCGTGCCGGCGTTGCTTGTCATGACGATGATCGCGTTCTTGAAACTTACGACACGTCCATGCCCATCCGTCAGCCGCCCGTCATCAAGGATTTGAAGCAGCATATTATAAACATCAGCGTGCGCCTTCTCGATTTCGTCGAAAAGAACGACACTGTAAGGACGACGCCTTATTTTTTCCGTCAGCTGACCGCCCTCATTGTAGCCGATGTAGCCCGGTGGAGCGCCAATCAACTTGCTCACCGTATGTGATTCCATATACTCCGACATGTCGAGTCGAATAAGATGCTCATCCGAATCAAACAACACTTCAGCGAGCGCTTTGACCAATTCCGTTTTGCCGACACCTGTTGGCCCTACGAATAGGAACGAAGGCGGCTTATCCTTTTTCGCGAAACCGGCTCTAGACCGGCGCACCGCGCGCGCGAGCGCGCCAACCGCTTCTTCTTGGCCGATAACACGCTGGTGGAGTCGTTCTTCAAGATTGATCAGACGATCCGTCTCCGATGCAGTAATTTTGCGTACCGGAATGCCTGTCCACATTTCCACTACCGCAGCGATATTTTGCTCGGTAATTTCGACAGGTTGGCAATTTGCGCTCACTTCTTCAATTTTGTCATCCAAGCGCATCAATTCGGAACGCACTTGTGCCTGCGTTTCATATAGTTTCAGCGATGCCTCTTCAGATTTACATTCTGCGATCGCTTTTTCGTTATCCTCTCGTTCAATTTCGAGTTCTTCACGCCTGAGGGTCAATTTTTTTAACATCACAAGACACGGCGAATCCAGATTCTGTTGTGATCCGGCCTCGTCGATCAGGTCAATCGCTTTGTCAGGCTGGTAGCGATCCGTGATATAACGGCTTGACAGCCGAACCGCCGTCTCCAAGACAGGGTTCGGATAAACGACGTGGTGGTGCTGTTCATAGTAGTCTTTGATACCTTGGAGAATCCTCAGCGTGAGTTCGTCGTCAGGTTCCTCGATCAGCACTTTCTGGAAGCGACGTTCCAGAGCAGAATCTTTTTCGACAAAGCGGCGATACTCATCCAACGTGGTTGATCCGATTACGCGAAGTTCACCTCGTGCTAGTGCTGGCTTCAATATATTAGCGGCATTCATCGCGCCCTCAGCGTCTCCGGCGCCCATGATATTGTGGAGTTCATCAATCACAAGAATCACGTTGCCGGCGCGCTTAACATCTTCCACAACGCCTTTCATCCGCGCCTCAAACTGACCTCGGAACTGTGTGCCGGCCACCATTGCTGTCATATCCAGCAAATAAAGTTCCTGATCCATCAGCTTCGCTGGCACTTCACCAAGAACCAATTTAACTGCAAGTCCTTCCGCGATCGCTGACTTTCCGACACCGGCTTCACCTACCAGTGCAGGATTGTTTTTTGTTCGGCGATTTAGGATTTGAATCGTCCGCGAAAGCTCATCTTCTCGCCCGATGATCCGGTCAATCCGACCTTCGCGGGCTTCTTCAGTCAGGTTGATCGCATATTGCTCCAAAAACTTAAGTCGGCGTCGTTTCCGTCGATCTTTCGACGATGTCTGCTCATTGTCCCCCGGTTTGGCTATTTTTTCAGATTGGCCACCGATGTTGGCAGGAAGCAATTCGCCGATCGACGCATGCGGACGAAGTGTCGGCCGATCATTACGTTTAACTTGAGGCCTTGTTTCGTCGTCCTTATCATCGTCCTGAGAAGATGCGCCGCCATCGGTCTCGTCGTCATCTTCATCATCACTTTGGTCTTCCATTCCGGGAAACTTACCGGACAAAAGCGATTTCAAAAGTTCCTGGGGACTGTGATGAGACATGCCTGCAAGCACATCATTCATACGAGCCGTTACATCGTCGATATTTTCTTCCGTTATGCCGGACTGCTCTAATATTTGTTCGATGCCGGGTAATTCCGAATCATAGGCGCATCGGAGACACAAACCTTCCATTCGCGGCTCTCCGTCAACGTAGCGTGTCGTAAATACGACCGCCTCGTTTTTATGGCAGATTGAACACTTACTCATGATTGATCCATCCTGTTTCCATTGCGTCTCCTGTGTAAATAATAGGCAAATCGTTTAAAATACACAAGAACCGCCTTTTCACAAAAATAACAGCTAAAAAGACTGAAAAAAGACCAAAAAGACTGAAATAGAGTATATCTCTATCTTTTCTGCCCTTTACGTTCACCAAACCGCATCAATGTCGCTTGATATTTTCGATGTATCCGACGATGCGAGCGTTCGACGGTCACTTCGCTGTTTGTCACGGAACAAGATCGACTTGAGATAGTGGCCGGTATATGATGACGGTACTTCGGCAACCTCCTCTGGTGTTCCACATGCAACCACTTGTCCGCCTCCATCGCCTCCTTCAGGACCGAGGTCAATGATGTAATCGGCCGTTTTAATGACGTCGAGGTTATGTTCTATAACGAGGATGGTATTGCCTAAAGAGACCAACCTCTGCAAAATATTGACAAGTCGGTGGATATCTGCCGTGTGCAAACCGGTTGTCGGTTCATCGAGAATAAGCAATGTCCGTCCCGTACTTCGTCGTGACAATTCTGTTGCTAATTTAACGCGCTGCGCTTCGCCGCCGGAAAGCTCTGTTGACGGCTGCCCCAGCTTTATGTATCCGAGGCCGACATCGTCAAGCGTTTGCAACTTGTGAGCGATCGAAGGGATGTTCTCGAAAAATTGAAGCGCCTGACTCACCGTCATATCGAGCACATCGCCAATGTTCTTCCCTTTGTAGCGCACCTCCAGCGTCTCACGATTGAATCGGCTTCCTTGGCAGACATCACATTTAACATAAACATCCGGCAGAAAATGCATTTCAATTTTATTAACGCCATTACCCATGCACGCCTCGCAGCGACCGCCTTTTACGTTGAAACTGAATCGCCCCGGTTTATAACCGCGCGCTTTTGCCGCAGGCATCTGTGCAAACAGCTTTCTAATGTGATCAAACGTCCCTGTATACGTAGCAGGATTGGAGCGCGGTGTTCGCCCGATCGGCGTCTGGTCAATCGCGATTACTTTGTCCAAGAGGTCAACACCCTCAATGCGGTCAAAGCGTCCTACTGCTCGCCGAGCTCGATTCAGATCTCCTTCCAGTTTTTTAAGAATAATGTTGTTTACCAGCGAACTTTTGCCCGATCCGGAAACACCGGTAACGCACGTCATTAGTCCGAGCGGGACAGCAACATCGATAGATTTAAGATTGTTCTCTTGTGCGCCGTAGACCTTCAGGAAGCCCTGATCGGCAGGCCTGCGTGTTTCAGGAACGGATATAAACTGTCGTCCAGTAAGGTAGCTTCCCGTGATTGATAGTTCTGATGCTGCGATGTCATCGGGTCGCCCCTGTGCGACAATAGTGCCGCCGTGAATGCCGGCGCCCGGACCGATATCGATGACGTGATCAGCTTCCCAGATCGTTTCTTCATCATGTTCCACTACCATGACGGTGTTCCCCAGATCGCGAAGGTTCTTCAACGTCGCCAGAAGCTGAACATTGTCTCGTTGATGCAATCCGATACTAGGTTCATCAAGCACATAAAGAACGCCGGTCAAGCCCGAGCCGATCTGTGTGGCAAGACGGATGCGCTGAGATTCTCCTCCGGAAAGCGTCGCCGAAGCACGGGCAAGCGTCAAGTAATCCAGTCCGACGTTCAACATGAATGTCAATCGCGCCTTAATCTCACGGCAAATAGGAGCCGCAATCTCCCCTTTTTCGCCCGTCAGGTGTAACTCATCGAAAAACGCTCGGATGTCCTTGATCGAATGATGCGTTAACTCATTGATATTGAGTCCGCCGATCGTTACAGCGAGAGCTTCCGGACGAAGACGCGCACCGCCACAGGATGGGCACGGCGTGATCTCCATGTAACGATTATAGTAATCACGAACTTCTTGAGAGGTTGTCTCACGATAACGTCGATCGAGCGTATTCATAATACCTTCCCACGTAGTGTGGTAAGGTTTGCCTTTGTTGTATCTCGTCTTGCTGGTATCGACGATGATCTCTTCGCCGTTGTTTCCGTAAAGTATTATTCGGTGAATTTTTTCGGGGAGATCGCGCCATGGAGTATCCATAGAAAACCCGTATTTTTCTGCCAATGCCTGAACGTGACAATGCATCCAACTCGTCTCATCGGCAAGCTTAAATCCCATGATCGTAATGGCTCCATCCATGATGGATCGATCGGGATTCTCTACCACCAAATCGGAAGAAAAACGGGAAAAAACACCCAGCCCCGTACATTCCGGGCAGGCGCCGTAAGGATTGTTGAAACTGAAAAGACGAGGCGACATTTCTCCGATACTGATGCCGCAGTCCGGACAGGCAAACTTCTGCGAAAAAAGCTGTTCGGTTGCTTCAGATTTCAATTCAACCTCATTTGCGGGAAGTTCGAAACGCAAGAGCACAATATCGGAGCCGAGCTCAAGTGCCGTTTCGAGAGAATCGACGAGACGATTTCTGATATCATCGCGTCGAATTAACCGATCTACCACGACTTCAATCGTATGACGTTTCTTAGGTTCAAGCGCCGGTTCCTCTCCCAAGATGTATGTTTCGCCGTTAATGCGCACACGTACATACCCTTGCTGACGAAGCTGTGACAGGAGTTTTGCATAACTGCCTTTTCGATCACGAACCACCGGTGAATAAATGATGATCCTCGTACCTTCAGGCCACGCCAATACGGCATCGGCAATTTGGTCAACCGACTGTTTCTCGATAACACGTCCACAGGAAGGACAATGCGGAGTTCCTGCGCGCGCATAAAGTAATCGCAAAAAATCATAAATCTCGGTCGTTGTTCCGACCGTCGATCGAGGATTCTGGCTGGTTGACTTCTGGTCGATAGCAATCGCAGGCGATAGACCGTCGATGCGATCTACATCCGGTTTTCTGACCTGTCCGAGGAACTGACGCGCGTAAGATGACAGCGACTCGACGTAGCGGCGCTGGCCTTCCGCGTAAATAGTGTCAAAAGCGAGCGATGATTTACCTGAACCGGATATGCCGGTCAACACAATCAATCGGTTGCGAGGGATGCGGAGATTAATATTTTTAAGGTTATGTTCACGTGCTCCGTAAACGACAATATCGGATATCATGGTTCGTATTTTATCATAGTGACCCTATCTCAAAGTTAACGTACGTTCCCCTTTAGGTCTAAAACGCGTTATTTTTAAAAATGGATTAAAACACCGGAACGTGTCATAAGCGCCTCTTTACAAAATACGAGCCGCAACGCAACTAGAATGCTACTTCCAATATAGGAGCGCCAGAATATGTTGAGGATAAGCTCTTTACAAAAAAGAGACTGCCTCGCTGGAAGACAGTCTCTTTTATGAAGTGGACGTTATGGCGACAGCTAAGACGTTAAGCCTAGACTGCCGCTGTTACGGTTTTCCTCAAGCCACAGCAGGAAAGCCGATGGTTTAGGCGAACGCAGGCAATGCGAGCAGCGCCTGATAGAGTAGGACCGCGATTACCGCCCCAATGATCGGACCCACGACGGGAACCCAGCTGTAGCCCCAGTCAGGATCTTTCTTTTTGAACGGAAGAACCGCGTAGGCAATCCTTGGGCCTAAGTCACGTGCCGGGTTAATGGCGTAGCCGGTCAGGCCGCCCAGCGACATACCGATGGATACGATGATGCCGAATACCAGAAGTTTATCCACGCCAGCAGCGCAACCGACAACTTGGCCGATTCCTTTGATGGCGAAGACCAGTACAAACGTTCCTACAATTTCGCTCAACAGGTTATACCCTGTGCTGCGAATCGACGGCGATGTGCAGAAAACACCTCTTTGTGTGGCGACGTCCTCTGTGGCATCAAACTGCTTCTTATACAGCATGTATACCAGAACAGCACCGAGGAATGCTCCGACAAATTCTCCGGCGATATAGGCAGGAAGCTGACTCCATGATATACTCCCATCGACGGCTAGCGCGATCGACAACGCAGGGTTGAGATGCGCTCCTGAGGCTTTTCCGACAATAAACGCCGGAAGTAGCACGGCAAGACCCCATGCAAAGGTAATCTGGATCGAGCCGGCGCCTTTCATGCCCGACTTATTAAGCGATACGTTCGCGACTACGCCGTCGCCGAGTAGAATAAGCATAAATGTACCGATTACTTCGGCTACAAAAATGTCTAACATATAAAACTCTCCTCTTCATTCATGGTTGATGCGATGACCTGCCTCATATCTTTACACAGGTCAAACGCATGACCTCTTCACTCTATAGAAAGACAAGCTCGCGCTTAATCTTCCTTCGCCCAGCCGAACGAGCACTTCACGGCCTTCTTCCAGCCTTTGAGGCGCGCGTTCCGGTCTGCCTCATCCATCTCCGGTTCGAATACACGAGAGATTTCCCAGTTCTTTTTGACGTCTTCGGTGCTCTCCCAGAAACCTACCGCCAAGCCGGCGAGATACGAGGCACCCATCGCGGTCGTCTCAATGCAAGCAGGACGATGAACGGGCGCACCGATAATGTCGGACTGGAACTGCATCAGGAAGTTATTCATCGAAGCACCGCCGTCAACTTTGAGAGCGGAAAGTTTGATCTTCGAATCTTCCTGCATGGCTTCCAGCACGTCATTGGTGAGATAACCGAGAGATTCGAGCGTCGCACGTATGAAATGCTTCTTATTGACACCGCGTGTTATTCCAACCACAGTGCCACGGGCGTATTGATCCCAGTATGGCGCGCCAAGCCCCGTAAACGCCGGCACGACATAGCAGCCGTTGGTGTCAGGTACCTGTGCGGCAATAAACTCGGAATCCGGAGACGCGTCGATCAGGCGCATCTCATCGCGGAGCCACTGGATCGCGGCGCCGGCAATGAAAATAGAGCCTTCAAGCGCGTAACTGACTTTGCCGTCGTATCCCCAAGCGATCGTGGTCACAAGACCGTTGTTGCTGAAGACCGGCTTTTCGCCCGTGTTCATCAGCATGAAACAACCTGTTCCATAAGTATTCTTCGCCTCACCGGGTGTGAAACACGCTTGTCCGAAGAGAGCGGCTTGCTGGTCGCCTGCGGCGCCGCCGATTTTAATCGGTCCGCCCAAGAACGACGGGTCCGCCTCTCCGTACACGCAACTTGAGGGTTTCGCTTCAGGCAGGATCTGTTTGGGAATATTCAAGATCTCAAGGATCTCCTCGTCCCATTTGAGATCATTGATGTTGAAAAGCAACGTTCTCGACGCGTTGGAATAATCGGTGACGTGGACTTTGCCTTTCGTCAACTTCCAAATCAACCACGTGTCGACCGTGCCGAAAAGGATATCTCCTTTTTCAGCGCGCTCTCTAACACCCGGAACATTATCCAAAATCCATTTAATCTTCGTGCCGCTGAAATAGGCATCGATTACAAGACCCGTCTTGTATCTGAATTTGTCTACATAGCCTTTATCCTTCAGCTCGTCGCATGTTCCCGATGTACGGCGGCACTGCCAAACGATCGCGTGATAGACCGGTTCTCCGGTATTTTTGTCCCAAAGAATGGTTGTTTCGCGCTGGTTGGTAATACCGATGGCCGCAATGTCATCCGCCGTAGCATTGACTTTGCTCATCGCTTCGACGGCAACTCCCAATTGCGTGGACCAGATTTCGTTCGCGTCATGCTCTACCCAGCCCGGCTTCGGGAATATCTGTGTAAATTCTTTTTGTGCAACAGAACACACTTCGCCTTTTTCGTTAAACAGAATACAGCGATTGCTGGTCGTTCCGGCATCCATTGCCATGACATACTTTGCCATTGATTCCTCCTCAATTCTGATTGTGCGGTGGCACATGACGGTATTGACCGTCCGACTACGCTTCTCTTTTGCTGAACCGTTCTAAAGTGAGCGGTTCTTCCTTTAGTCTCCCCTCTACCTCCTTTCAAGCGCCTCATCTGCCTCTTTGCAAAAGGGCACTCCCTTTCGCGTGTCTTGATGTTTATGTGATCTACGTGTCAAGGTCACGCGTTGCTACGAAATGTGCGCCACTGTCTGCGATATTTTCAACCACGATATCACCGCGTCTAATGGGCGGTGTCAACAGAACAGAATCCAAAAGCTTCATAGCGTGAAACACATCGTCTTTTGGAATTGATTGATCTGTTTTCACCGGACAGCGCGGGTGAATGTCACTGTTAACTTTTACAGTAGAGGTGACGACACGAACGGGATGAAGCAGCTCATTCCTTCCGTAGGTCTCCCCTTTTTCGCAATGGTGGCCCGTTACCTTATAGTCGTTTTCCTCGTCGATGTTCAGATGGCATCCGCGTGGACAAACAATACAAATCAACGTTTTCATCGTTATGCCTCCTCAATCAAAACGCGCAGTGTGTTGCCCTTGACGCGATCCAACAGTACACGTGGAATGTTGGCATTCTCCATTTCACCCGGCGCCATATAGTCGCGTTTGAATCTGGCGATCACGTTGTCACCATCGCGGAAAACGATGTACGACGTTTCCTCCCATATTTTGTTAACGCGAAGGAAAATGCGTAAAGATCTTTCCACCTCATTTACTCGCACCGTCTGGGGAACGGTATAGCTCACGGTGGGTTCGGTCTTTATCTCAATCACATGGCCGCTGTCGGCCGGAGCGTCCCCAAGAACGAACGCCGCTGCCGCTTTTCCCGCCGCTTGGCTTTCTTCAGTCACGTAGTCAACCAAGTCATGCACGTGGAGAACGTTGCCGCAGGCAAAAATACCTTTCTCCGACGTTTCAAGGTTCTCATAGACGAATGGACCGGACGTTCGACGATCAATTTTCACGCCTGCTTCGCTGCTCAACTCATTTTCAGGAATGAGTCCGACGGAAAGGAGAACTGTATCGACGTCGTAATACATTTCCGTGCCAGGAATCGGACGGCGATTCTCGTCGACTTGCTGTACTGTGACACGCTGCACCCGTTTCTTGCCTTCGATATTCGTGATCGTATGGGAAAGATAAAGCGGAATATCAAAGTCATGCAGACATTGCACGATATTTCGGTTCAAACCGCCGGAGTATGGCAAAAGCTCCACACAGGCGAGAACTTTCGCACCTTCCAGCGTCATCCTGCGCGCCATGATGAGCCCGATATCGCCGGATCCCAAAATAATGACGCGTCGCCCGACCATCTTGCCTTCAATATTGACGTAACGCTGCGCGGTACCGGCGTTAAAGATACCTGCGGGCCGCGATCCCGGAATCTGAATCGCAAAACGCGTACGTTCCCGACAGCCCATCGCCAGAATCACCGCTCGGCATTTAAGTCGTTGATAGCCTTTCTCGACGCTCATCGCGTGAACGATGCGCCAGTCGTCACTGTTTTCCAAACGGATCACCATCGTGTCACAAACGATCTCGATCCCGCTTCCATCAAGCTGATCAATAAAACGCCCCGCGTATTCCGGTCCCGTCAGTTCTTCGTTGAAGTAATGAAGGCCGAACCCGTTGTGAATGCACTGATTCAGGATGCCTCCAAGCTCCGTATCTCGTTCAAGCACCAGTATGCGAGAAAGACCGTGTTCTTTGGCGCTAAGCGCCGCGGCAAGACCGGCAGGGCCGGCGCCGATGACGATGAGTTCATAATCTTGTCGTGCCATGGTCATACCCTCCCTTCTTTGGTGTCGCCAATAAGGATATGACTTCCTTCTTTATCTTGGAGAATGTCTTCCGGCGCTTTTCCTGTCTCGCGCGCGAGAATCTCCTGAACGCGCGGTCCGCAGAATCCGCTTTGACAGCGGCCCATTCCAGTGCCGGCACGTCGTTTTATACCGTCCAGAGAGACCGGTGTGATTGGACGGTGGATCGCCTCTACAATCTCACCTTCTGTAATGGTTTCGCACCGACAGATCACGCGGCCGTAGAGAGGGTGCTCGCGAATAAACGCCTCACGCTCCTCTTCCGGAATTTCTTTGAATCGCACCACACGTCGCGTACCGTCCCATGCCTCTTTTTCCTTGAAATCAAGCCCCGCCTCTCTGAGAAGCTCGATCGCATAAGTCGCGATTCTCGGCGCGCACGTCAATCCCGGCGATTTGATCGCCGCGATATCGAGGAAATGAGGCGCCGACATCTTGATGTAAAAATCACCGTAATCGCTGTTGGCGCGCACACCGGCAAAGTTTCGAATATTGCTTCCCAATTGCAGGCTCGGTACTGAACGCTTCGCCTGACGAGCAATGTCATCCAAGGCCTCACGCGTCGTTGAGGTATTCTCACAATCCTCAATGACTTCGGAGTCAGGACCGACCAGTGTGTTGTAGTGAATTGTCGGGGAGACGAGCACTCCTTTACCTAAAGGACTAGGACATTGAAAAATGACGGATTTCACGACTTCGCCGATAGAGCGATCAAGCAGATAATACTGGCCGCGCGTCGGATGTATGTTAAAAGCCTGCTCGGCGACCATATTGTGAACCTCGTCACTATGAACGCCCGTTGCGTTGACCACATAGCGGGCGGTGTACATTCCCCGCTCAGTTTCAACCAGATAGCCTTCGTCTCGTTTCTTCAGCGAGATTACTTTCTCGCATAGCCTAAGCTCGACGCCCTCACGCACCGCGACTTCCATCAAAGCTAATGTAAATTCCCAAGGATTGATAACGCCTGACTCAGGCACCCACAGTGCTCCGATAATCTCTTTTGAAAGATTCGGCTCACGTCGGCAAACTTCCTTGCCATCTAGAATCTCCATTGACGGAACACCGTTCCGGAGACCTCGATCGTAGAGAACACGTACCTCTTTCATGTCTTCTTCGTCAAAAGCGACAATTAAAGATCCCGTTTTTCTGAACTCGACATCCAAACGATCCACAAGTTCCATACACATTCGGGCGCCATCCACATTAAAACGACCCATCAATGTATCGGGTGACGGATCGTATCCTCCGTGTAC
>FZPS01000178.1_pt10 | contig 22898 bp, 16 predicted proteins | sample 1817821 | NCBI WGS metagenome assembly FZPS01 (sample SAMEA104158645, study PRJEB21678) | metagenome | place: Germany | collected 2015-04-21 | reverse complement strand
ACGCCTGATCATGGTAGAAAACCTTCCACCCTTGAGCCTCTTGGTGGGCGAGAATCTACCATTTTAGAGCTTACGCTCAAAACTGTGGTAGAAAAGCTGCCACCAAAGACCGGAACGGTGGTTGATTTTCGCCCACTCTCAGCCGTGAATACTTTTGTTTAGCAAAACGTGATAGAGACTATAGCAGAAAAGAGGTTCAGGAGAGGTGTTCATGCTCGGAGGGCTAAAGGTTGCCTTGTTTTAGTAAAGGGTATATAATGCAAATGACAGTCATGTGGTGACTTTTGCTAGGTACCTCTCAACCCGTGAGGTTAAGTTGTAAAGTGGATAAGGCTAAGCCACAAACTGGATAAAGCTAAGTCACAAACTGGATAAGGTTAAGTCGCAGAGTTAACGAGGTTAAGTCATAAAGTCAATAAAGTCCGGGCTTGCTTGCCTGAGGGCGAGGATTAAGATTCTCTATCTCCCAAACCTCGAGGGCGAGCCGGATTGGAAAACATTATTAGCTGTCCCTGAGTGGAGGGGTAAAACCTGAACGCAAGGGGAGGCGAGCTTTTATTTTGCGGAATCTTTTAGGCAAGGCCCGTCTCCCGAGCGTAGGGGAGGCGGGCCTTAAACATTGGATCCGAAGAAGAAAGCACCTAAGCACACAAAGCTCAGAGTTAATGGGCAGTCAAACGGGCAGTCAGCAGACTGCGTGGAGTTGTCTGTGGCAGGTATAGACCACAAAAGACTCGAGGAACCGGATATTGGGTATATTGCGCAGTTGCTACGAGCGCATCCCGAAGATGAGGCAGAGTCGCTGTTTCGTTGTTCAGATAGGGTTCGTAAGTGCTCAGTGGGAGACTCTGTCCACGTTCGAGGGATCATCGAGTTCTCCAACTACTGTTCGAGGAACTGCTTGTATTGCGGGCTCAGACGTGATAACGGTAGGCTCAAGAGATACAGGATGACCCCGGATGAAATAATCGCAGTTTCAAAGACGGCAATCCAAAACGGCTACCGCACAATCGTGCTCCAGTCAGGTGAAGATCCATATTACAGCGCATCAGATATTGCTCGAATTGTCGACAGGATTAAGGACCTCGGGGATGTAGCCGTGACGTTGTCTGTTGGTGAAAGATCGCACAGCGAGTACGCAACGATGAAAGCAGCCGGTGCAGATAGATTTCTGCTAAAACACGAGACTGCTGACCCTGACCTCTACAGAAAGCTCCATCCTGGAAAATCTCTTGACGAGAGGATTGAATGCCTCAAAAGCCTGAAAGATTTAGGATTTCAAATAGGTTCCGGATTCATTATCGGCCTGCCCAGTCAAACCGTTTCTACGATTGCCAGGGACATTGCTCTCCTGAAAGAGCTGGATGTGGATATGGCAGGCATCGGGCCGTTCATCCCGCATCCTGATACCCCTTTAGCATCGCACCCAGCAGGCGATGTAAGGTTAACTTTGAAAGCTTTGGCAGTTACAAGACTCGTCTTACCGCATGCGCATTTACCTGCTACGACTGCGCTTTCCACTCTACACCGGGACGGACGAAGACTGGCTTTATCCTCCGGTGCAAACGTAATAATGCCCAACATAACTCCGGCGAGGTACAGAGAACTCTACGAGATTTATCCTGATAGCGCATCGCTTAGCGATCCTGAGCACGGTGGCATTAGAGAGATCGCTGAGATGTTGGAATCAATGGGAAGGAGGCTTTCAAAAACCAGAGGCGACAGCTTTCGAAGGCGAAGACAGAGTGAGCATAGTAGGGCTCAAGGCATGCCAGGTATGCGTGGGGGATTGCGACGTTAGGTTGAGACGACCAGGAAAAATGTGAGGTGAATACATCATGGCATTACCGAAGGCGGGAATAGAGAAATGCGGTTTTATCCCGGATGCGACCATTATTGAGATCCTGAGAGATACGAAGGAACCTGATTTCCGCGAACTCAGCGATATAGTGGACAAAGCGAAAGAAGCGAAAGGCCTGTCTCCTGAGGAAGTCGGAAGGCTCCTTAATGTCACAAGTGACGATGGCCTTGAAATGCTGTACCATGCTGCTCATGAAGTTAAAGAGCGGATATACGGGAAGCGGATTGTACTATTTGCACCCCTTTACTTCTCCAGTTACTGTGTAAACAACTGCGTTTATTGCGGCTACCGGCGGGACAACAAGTTCCGTAGGCAGAAGCTGTCCCGTGAGGAGGTTATGGAAGAGGTTAAGGTCTTAGAAGCCATGGGCCACAAGAGGTTGGCGCTGGAGTGCGGTGAAGACCCGGTGAACTGCCCCATTGAATACGTCGAAGAAGTCATACAAGCAGTCTACGATACAAAGCTTGACAGAGGCAGTATAAGACGGGTAAACGTCAATATCGCAGCTACGACAGTTGAAGACTACAAACGGCTGAAAGACGCAAACATCGGGACATACATCCTATTCCAGGAGACATACCATAGGCCTACCTACGAGGCCATGCATCCTCAAGGACCTAAATCAAGCTACGATTGGCATCTTGGTGCCATGGACAGGGCGATGGAAGCAGGTATCGATGATGTCGGTCTCGGGGCCCTTTTCGGACTCTATGACTACCGCTACGAAGTCATGGGACTGATCTACCATGCCATTCATCTTGAAGAGAAGTTCGGCGTAGGACCGCACACGATCTCAGTGCCCAGGTTGCGGCCCGCTCTGGGCGTGACACTTGAGACCTTCCCGCATCTTGTGGCGGACAGCGATTTCAAGAAAATAGTTGCCATCTTACGTCTGGCAGTCCCTTACACCGGGATTATTCTCTCTACCAGAGAGCGCCCTGGATTCAGGGACGAAGTGATAAAGGTCGGGGTATCTCAAATCAGCGCAGGTTCACAGACAGGTGTAGGGGCTTACCGATGTGAACATCACGCAGATACAGGCGAGTGCACGGCTTTGCCCGGTGTCGATTCTGAGGATCCTGAAGATGAGGTCCCTCAGTTTGCAATCGATGATACCAGGACTCCCGATGAGATTATAGCAAGCCTTGTCGAATCAGGATATATTCCTAGTTACTGCACAGCCTGCTACAGGCAAGGACGTACAGGTGACAGGTTCATGGAGTATGCAAAGACAGGTGAGATCCAGAACCTCTGCCAGCCTAATGCTATCTTGACATTTAAAGAATACCTTTTAGACTACGCGTCTGACAGCACAAGAATACTTGGTGAGGAGGCTATTAAAGCCCATCTTGAGATGATTCCCTCTGAGAAGATTCGAAAGGAGACGGAAAAGCGCCTTGCCAGGCTGGAACAAGGTGAGCGGGACTTATATCTGTAATTGAAGATGGGCCACCCATATGGCAAGTGGTTTCCGGCAGCCCTTTCTTGCGCGCCTGTGAAGCGAGACCGGCGTGAAAGAACACAAATCATGGACCTTTCACTTGTCAGAGATGGTTTGCAGGAGATCATTTACCATGGATGCATTGTCGTGGGCGGATTGTGGTGGATGCAATGTTGTGGACCCATTGTTATGGATGTATTGTCGTGGACCGTTTGTTACGGATATTTCCTTTTAGATGCAGTGTCTTAGACGAAGTTTTTCAGATGTATTGTCTTAGATGAAGTGTCTTAGATGAAGTGTTTTAGATGAAGTGTTTTAGATGTATTGTCTTATGTGCATCGTTTTCGATACATTGTTTTCCATGGATTGTTGGGGATGATTTGCCATGGACGGGTTGCTTTGGATGACGAGAGGAGGGCTTAGATGCAAAAGACGCCTAGAAGTAGCAGGCTTCAAATCGCGATTCTAGGACGACGCAACGCCGGAAAATCGAGTTTGATAAACGCCTTGACAAATCAGGAGATAGCTCTTGTTTCTGATGTTCCCGGAACCACCGCTGACCCGGTATATAAGGCTATGGAGATCCCTCCGATAGGGCCTGTGACATTAATCGATACTGCGGGAATAGATGACGTAGGAGAACTGGGCACGCTGAGGGCGGAAAAGACCTGGCAGGTGCTGGAACAGGTAGACCTTGCGATTCTAGTCATAGATGCGGTTTCCGGCATCGGGACGCCTGAGCGCTCCGTCATTGAGAGGCTCTCTGAAATGAGGGGCATGGGCGCCGGAAGTACCGGAAAAGAAGGGGACGCCGGAAGCGTCCCTGTAGTCGTAGTGGCAAACAAGATAGATCTTGCGCCTTTTGCTTCAGTCAGCGAGTGGGAAGAGGAACTGGGAACTGAGATCACGAGGGTAAGCTCACTGACTGGAGAAGGCATAGAAGCAGTTAAAGAACGGATTATTGCCTCTGCGCCTACTGACTGGGAAGGTCCGTCCCTAACCGGCGACCTTGTCTCTTCCGGTGACCTCGTGGTCCTCGTGACACCGCTGGATATTGAGGCACCTAAAGGACGGCTGATCCTCCCGCAGGTCCAAACCATCAGGGATCTCCTTGATAATAATGCCCGTGTTATGGTGGTGAAAGAAGACGCTGTCGGAAAGTCTATTGAAGATTTGAAGATCTCTCCCAGCCTTGTGATAACAGACTCTCAAGTGTTCGAAACCGTGTCAAAGCAGGTGCCTTCTGATGTCAGGCTGACGTCTTTCTCAATCATCTTCGCAAGACACAAAGGAGACCTTACGACCCTTACGGAAGGAGCCCGGCAAGTTTCCGATCTCAAGCCGGGCGACAAAGTCCTAATAGCCGAGGCGTGTACCCACCATCCTGTGGGAGACGACATAGGACGCGTGAAGATTCCAAAGTGGCTGGAGAAGCATGTCGGGGGCAAGTTAGACTTCACATGGACATCAGGCGCCGGATTCGCGTCTGACCTTAAGGATTACGATTTAGTGGTCCATTGCGGTGGATGCATGATAACCAGAAGAGAGATGCTACGGCGCATCGCCAAGGTGAGGCAGGCAGGCGTTCCCATTGTTAACTATGGTGTGCTAATTGCCTATTTACACGGGATAATGGAACGGGCTCTTCGGCCCTTCGGGGAGATAAGCATATCTTAGCGCACGAGAACGCAAGATATTCCGGAGAGGTGTTCTTTTTTGCGACGAATCCGCGTTCTGGAAGTCTTGCGTCCTGCTTCAGGAGGTATGAAAAAGCACGTCCAAGGGCTTATCCAGGGCCTTGACAAGGATAGGTTTGAAGTTTTTCTTGCAGGGCCGGAGGATGAAGTAGCTCGAAACGGCTATGGAACTTCTGGGAACGAGAGAACTGTGCAATGGTCGCGGAAAGAATGTGTAGAACACATTCCTCTTGAGATCTCAGGGAGGATCCTTGCACCCGGTGACGCATTTGCCTGCCTGCGGCTGAGGAATATCATAAAGGCTGTTGGGCCTGACATTTGCCATTTCCATGGATTTAAGGCGGCAGCAGTGGGCCGTGTCGCTGTTGCCACCTCAAGTGGGCCGAAGGTGGTCTACACAGCACATAATTCTGTATTGTCACGCTCAAGTGTTGAGCTCTCACATCCAAGGCATTTCACTGACTGTTCTCATAATCGTTGCGTGCCCGAAACAAAAGACAGTACTTCGAGAGGCAGCATCCCCGAAGACAGCATTCCCAAAGGCATCTTTCGCCAAGACCGCATTTTCCAGGGCGGCATTTCGCAGAATAGCGTTCCTGCAGGCAGCATTCCTACGGACACTGTTTCCACACTTAAGTACGTGTCTCGTCTATGTAATCCATATCCCATATCTCTGTTTCAGGGGATGACGTGGTTTCAGAGGACAGCGTGCCTTTACATAGAGCGTGTTCTCGCGAGATTTACTCACAGGGTTATTGCCGTATCAAAGAGTCTTTATGAAGAATACTCAGACATTCCCGGTCTTGGGCCGGAGAAAGTCAGGTATATTCCAAATGGCATACACCTTGAGGCATTCTCTCGGGTTGCCCGTTTTGGTGATGAGGAACGAAAAAGAGCGAAGCGAAAGATAGGTTGCACCCGGGACGCTCCTGTTATAGGCGTTGTAGCCAGGTTGATTCCGCAGAAAGGTGTGCAGACTTTTCTCCGGGCGGTGGTGCTCCTTGAAAAGGCAGGATTTCTCCCTGAAGTGCTTATTGCGGGTGACGGCCCTTCCAGAGACGAGTTGGAAGCTATTTCGCTGGAACTCGGACTGGGCGATCAGGTTAGATTTCTGGGATTCGTCGAAGATATGGCCTCCTTCTATGCAGCTTTGGACCTATTCGTACTGCCTAGCCTTTCTGAAGGAATGCCGCTTGCCTTGCTTGAGGCTATGGCGGCCGGCGTCCCGATCGTCGCAACAAGAACAGGCGGGATAAAAGACTTGATTCTAACAGCGGAAGACGTGGTCAATTTGGACTCAGCCAGACTGGTGCCTCCAGGTGATCCTCTGGCGATGGCTACATGCATTCAAAGGGCTTTACTCTGTCCTCACGAATCCCGGGCCCTTGCGGATAAGGCAAGATCTCATATCCTGAGGAACTTTTCCATTGAGCGAATGGTAAGAAGAACCGAAGAAGTGTATGAGGAGGTCCTTGCTTGTCGAAGCTGAAAAGGCCTTCAGTCGGGAAAAGATACCTAAGGCTCGTATGCCGAGGGCTGTTGGTTGTCCTCATAGTTTTCTTAGGGGTGGGCTCCTTTGCCGTTCGCGACGATACACATCACCAAAGCCCGCTACAGGCTGGCTCCTCAGCGAAAACAGTTGTCATGTTAGTTATAGATTCCTTATCAATCAGCGACATCAACCATGAAACGATGCCAAACTTGACGGGGTTGACGGAGACAGGTTCCATCGGGCTGATGAACACGAGGACCGCAAAAGGCAGGCAACCTGAGCACGCTTATGTCACAATCGGTGCAGGGACAAGGGCACAAGGCCTGCAGAGTGCAGGTTTTTTCTTTAACTCTCTTGAGGGTTTTGAAGGTGCAAAGGCGTTTGAGGTCTACATACGGAACACAAATCAACCGGTTCCTTCCGGAAAAAGCATTGTGAACCCTTTTATATCTGCGATTATCAGCGTGAATAGAGACTCTGACTATGAAATCGTCCCAGGCGCACTGGGCGAAGCCTTGCGGAAGGCAGGGAAGAGGACAGCTGTCTTCGGAAACTCAGATACATACGATAAGCCTTTTAGATATGCAGCCTCAATCGCCATGGACACACACGGGGTTGTTGATATGGGTGATGTCAGTCGTTCCGTAACCTTGGAGAGGCCTGATTTCCCCGGAGGGATTATCTCTGATGTCAGCCGAATATCTCAAGGAGTCAGGGACGCCATAGGAAGTGCAGACTTTATTGTTGTTGAATCCGGGGATACAGCTCGGGTTGAGCGTCTTTGGCAATCGGGAACGATAACGAAAGATGCGTACTTACGCTCGAGGCGAGAGGCCTTGGCTGCAGCAGACACCCTTATCGGAGCAATCCTTGGATCAGTAAGTCTCGAAGATTCAGTCCTGATGGTGGTTGTGCCGACACCGGGGCAGGATGCATCCGGGGAAGGGTATCTTCTCACACCGATAGTCGCAGCGGGAAGAGGGTTTTCTGGAGGCGTGTTGACTTCGCAGTCTACCAGACGGCGAGGTTTGGTAACCAACACAGACATCGCTGCAACTGTACCCGGCTGCCTGGGGGTTCCTGTGCCTCCATGGATATTAGGGTCAGGCATGGCATCAGTCTGGGATCCTAAGCCAATCCAGACAGTTACGGACCTGCTTTATCGGACAGCGTTTGTAAACCGCATCCGCACCCCTCATCTTAAGACATACGTGTCCTTCTTGATAATCGCAGGGTTAGGGATTCCCATTCTGATTGTGGCAAGAACAGTGATGAAGGCCAGATGCAAGACTGTAACGAGGGGATTAGCCTACTTGGTGGGAGAAAAGGCGGTTTGTGCAGTTGATTATGTGGTGCTAATCCTTTCAGCTATGCCTCTTGTGTGGCTAGCCATGCCGCTTCTCACTGTTTTTTTGCAGTCTACCTCCGTTAATCCATCCTTTGCCGGATCAAGTATGGGCGCCTTTTTGTTTTCTCAGCAGGGCCTGACCATGAAGGCGCCCTCTTTCACTACCGTCTCCTCTTTCTCAACGTTAGCCGGTAGTCTCCTTGAAATGATCCTCACCCGAGTAATGATCCCCATGGGAGTGATGATTCCTGCCGGAGTGATGACTATTGTCCTGGCTTTCATAGTCGTGTATATCGTCAGGGCAGGATTTGCGTCGCTGGAAGCTCAGTTCGCAGCTATCTGTCTAGCAACCGGAGCCGGAATAATCGTAGATGCACTGGCTGGGGCGGGTCTTATGAAATACTCGGTCCTAGGTTACGATCCTGTAGGCGGTGCAAGGTTCTACGGTATCGGAAATGAATACATGGGCGTCCTGATGGGATCCCTGATCGTAGGATGCGGACTGCTCCTAGATTACGTGAATATGCGCGCGGAAAGCCGGGTAGGCGAAAGGTGGCTGTCGTTTCTCATTCTCCTTACCTTCGGCCTCGGTCTGATTGTGCTGGCTTCACCAAAGATAGGCGCAAACCTCGGTGGGACATGTACTGCAATAGCGGGCTTCGGCGTAGCTTATACCTTGTTTAACCGAAAGTCTTTTACATGGGTTCGAGCTGCAAGCTCAGCCGGTATCGGGATCCTTCTCATTATGTTAATAGCGTCGGCAGATGCTGTGCGTGCAGGAGGCCCGTTATCCCATTGGGGAAAGACCCTCCTTTGGGTGTATGGAAGCGGCGCTCGTGTTTTGGTGGATGCTGTCAGGCGTAAAGCATCCATGAACCTGAAACTCATACGCTACACGATATGGACAAAAGCCCTTTTGGTGTTTACAGGAGTCCTTGCTTTCATCAGGATCCGTCCTCAGGGGTTTGCGAGGAAGATACTTGGTGCACGTCCCGGGTTCACCTCTGCCTTATCTGCATGTCTTGTGGCAGGCGCGGTGTCACTTGTAACTAACGATTCCGGGATAGTCTCAGCGGCCCTCATAACAATGTATCCGGCATTAGTCCTCCTAGGCCTTACATGGCGAGAGACTGTGTGATTATTCGGTGCCCTCCGATAAGCGGGGTAACAGTCATATGTCTTCCAACAGACGGTGAGACTATTCTATGTCTTCCAACAGACGGTGAAACTATCCTATGACTTCCATTAGTGTTAGAATAATGGTAGCCTGTAAACAGGCGGTGTTCGCCTGCAACTCTACCTACCTGCCGTAAGGAGGGACAACCGGTGATTCGATGTCTTCACTTGGCAGACCTGCATCTTGGTTGGTCTCCGCAAGATAATGATTTCCCCAAAGACAAATGCAGACTCCGTCAAGAGGAGCGGAATTCCGTGTTAACACAAGCGGTAGACTTCGCAAAGGATCCCCAAAACGGTATCGACCTTGTTATTATTGCAGGAGATCTGTTTGAGACCCATACACCGGAACCTGCCTTAATAGAACACGTCTTAAGCAAACTAAGACAACTGGATAACGCAGGGATACCTGTGATCACAGTCCCAGGCAACCACGACGAGATTACATACCACAACTCCGTATACAGGCAATATGGGACCGGCCGCACCTGGCCAGGCGTACTTGTTCAAACCCCCATGCCTGAGCTGGTGTTCCGTCATGAGATTAAAGGCGTTCCCGTGTTTATCTACTCTCTTGCTTACACCGGAGGCTTAACTAAAGTTAATGAGCTTAACGAATTCCCTCGCTTGGATGAGCCCGGCTTACACATAGGTGTGTTCCACGGTTCTTTAGATTGGAGCGGGGCAGGGGATCGCAGCCTTCCTCTTAGTTCGGAAAGGCTGGTACAAGCAGGGGAAGGCAGAGGATATGACTATTTGGCATTAGGCCATATCCACAAATACCAAGAGATGCGGGCAGGGAAGACAGTTTCCGTCTATCCGGGGCTGATAGACTCCAAAGGATTCAGCGACCCCGGTGTTGGATACATGACAATAGCGCAGTTTGAATGCGAAGGGGATCCTGGAGGCAATTCAGGTTTCCGGGTAAACCTCCGGCGTGCCAATGTCCCCGTCAGGGAGCATGCAGTTGTTGAGATTGACATATCAGCTAAACCGGATCTCCAGGAGATTGCAAGTGAGTGCAGGAGCAAAGCCGGTCCTGATGCCATGGTAAAGGTCATTCTTTCAGGAGTTCCTTCTTTCAGCGTGGATCTTGAACGATTAAGAGCGGCCCTTGGGGAGCATTTCTTCTGGGTGGAAGTTGAAGATGAGAGCAGTTTCTTAGAATCAAGTGATATTGCAAGATTTGAGAAAGAGCCGACAATCCGAGGGTGCTTTACCAGAAGAATGCTGGAAAAACTGAAAAACTCAACTTCGGACCAGGAACGAGAAGTCATCATGATTGCCTTGCGAAAAGGCCTGGCAGCTTTTGAGGGGAGGTGAGGCAAGTGGCAACTGTCTTGTTCAGGAGATTTAAAATGTCAGGGTTCGGACCGTTTCGAGACACAGTCACTTGCCGGCTGACCTGTGGAGTCAACACCTTAATTGCCAGAAATGAAGCGGGAAAATCATCGCTTGTAGCGGGCCTGATGGCTACAATCTTTGGGCTTCCTGCAAAGAGCGATCCCGGGGAGTTTGGGCATCGGCGTTTTAAGAACTGGTACGGTCCATCCCGCTTTGAAGGTGAGCTTGAGTTTGAGGCAGACGGAACCGTATATAAGATCTGGCGGGATTTTGAAAGCCACAAGATCTCCCTCTCCGTATTTGATAATGGGAAACAGAAGAATCTTGTAAGCGGTGAACACAATCCTCTGGCGACAAAGAGAAACGTGGAGTACGAAAAATGGCTTAAGGAATTGTTCGGGATCATGTCGAGGGAGCTCTTTGAATCGACTTTTTGCGTGACTCAGCCTCTTCCGGAGAGCTTAAAGAAGGGTGGACAAGGCCAGAAAGAGCTGACTGAGGACGTACAGGAGCTTCTGTCCGGCACGGGAGTGGCTTTTGCCCGGGCACAAGATGTGCTCTTTCTTGACTTAAAGAAACACACAAGGTTTACGCGTGAGAGGCTTTCTATCGGTTCCAACCAGAGAACAGACGGGGAACTAGAAAGGATAGACGAAAGAATTGCTAAGCTGTCCACGAGCTTAGGTGAAGCGAAGCGCATTGCTGATTCTCTTGAAGTTGTGCGGAGGAGACTAAGCTCGCTCCAAGTTAAGCTCGACGCGAAAGCGGCGGAACTAAAAAGCAAACAAGATACTCGAAACGCCTTGGCTGAATGGAAAAGGCTGAAATCCGAGTACGACCAGGCTGTGCATGAGTTGACTCGCGTCAAGAAGGCACGTGAGGAGGCCGAGTCCCTTGAGAGCGAGATCACCAAAGAATCAGAAGAGTTGCGGTCGCTTTATCCTGAATTCGAAAACGCGCCTGAATCGATAGATAGAGACTTGGACGCTCTTATTGCTCTGAGGCAGGAGCTCACTTCGCTTTCGGAGACTATCTCCCGGATCAAGTCGCAACTCGATGAACGCAAAGAGGAGAAAAAGAAGCTCGAAATAGAGGTCTCATCCCTCAGAGATTGGGGAAAGCTTGGCAGCACCCCTGAAGCGGAAGTGAGAAATAGAAGACGCATCGCATCTGACTTGATGGATGAGTGGGAGAAGTTTGAGCGAGACATGGCGGAACAGGCAGAATGTGAGAAGCTCCTTAACGGGGAGCTGAATGTAATAGATAAAGCTACTGCCGAGGAGCGAGGAGCCCTTGAAAACTATGAGGCAAACCTTGCCAGGCTGGAGAAGGAAAAGAGCGAGGCTTGGCAGAGGCTTCAGGAAGTAGAAACCAAGATCCGGGACTCTGAAAAAAGCCGTTTGGAATTCAGCGAAAAATACCAAGATCTTGAGTCTCTTCCTGATGATGCATTAAGCATTCTAGGCAAGAAGCTTCAGCTTATGCGATCCATAGAGTCAGAGAGCAACAAGGCTGCGGAGCTTAAGAAGAAGCTTTCACCTCCTCTCTGGGCGCGTGTCGGTCTCGCGCTGATATTTGCGTTACTTGGATGGGCGATAGGCCGATTGGAACCGATAGTAAGTTTTGGAATGGGACAGGTTTCAGAAGCGGTAGGCACGGGATCCGTTGCTTGGATACCTATAGTGATCGCTGCGGCTCTTGGAGTTACGGGGTGGTTTGTGGCTGCGCCTATATGGGCACTGGCACATCCGGGCGTGCGTAAGGAAGAGCAAGAGGCCTCATCTTCTATAGCAGCCTTTAAGTCAGAAATGGAAGAGATTGACGCATCTTTGGGAGAGCAGGTATCTTCCGCTGATGAGATGGAATTAGGAAGGCTTCAAGAAAGATTAAGCCAGCGCAACCGTGAAAAGATGCTTCTTTCGGAGAAGGAAAAAGGACTTCCGTCTGAAGAGGAGAGAAAAGAGGCTGAAGATGCTTCGCGCAAGGCACAGAAGAAGTATGATGAATTCATGCAGCTGACTGCTATGTTTAGGGAGCTGTTTCCAGATATCAGCGCTGCTTATGCCAAATGGAATCATGTGAAATCCAGACAGGCTGAAGCTGCTAAGCGGGCGTCAGAGTTTGCTATGGAGAACTTCGGGTGCGATCTTAGTGCGGTACATGCATGTGCCATATTGTCAGAAGGTGTATCATCCAAGTGGCGAGAAGTTGCTGAACTCGTAGCCATAGCAGCGCCGGAAGAAGATATTGATACTACAGGAAGGCTTGTGGATTTCCTTAGGAATGCCGATGATACATGGTGGACAAATATTCAAGGTGAATCAGAAAAGTATGAAATGCTTCAAAGACAAGCTGAACAGCTTTCAACTCTTATACGCGAAGGAGAGGCGAACCTCTCCCGGAGGCAAGACGAGGAAAAACAGAAGTATGAGCACTATGATGACATCTCATCAACTCTGAAACCTATATTAGACGCAGCCGGTGGAGACCCGAAACTTGCTAAGGAAAGATGGTCTTCGCTGCGTGAGGGGACTTTCACCCTGGAGAAGAAGAAGGAGGTCCTCAAGAAAACCCTGAGTGACCATAAAGTCAAGTCCTTAGATGAACTGAACACTGTTGTAACGAAGTGCGAAATGAATGCACTTGGCGCAGAGAACAGGTGGGAGAAGCTAATCCAAGAGAAACCCGGGCTTCCTCAAAAGCAAGCAGCAGATGACCCTGAGAGAGTTGACAGGCATGTCAGAGCCTTAGATGCTGCAATCGAGAATCTAGAGAACGAGGTAGCCAAACTTCAAGGTGAACGCACAGCGTGCCTTGATGAACTGCGTGATCTTGAGCGAGAGAACCCCATTAACATAGCCCAGGCTGAACTGGAGCTTGAAGCGATGATGGCAAGAAGAGAAAGGATTAGGCTGCAGGCGGATGCCTTAACTCTGGCTTATCTTGAGCTTAACGAAGCTATCAGAGAGTTCCATGCGTCCCACAGGATTCGTTTGGAAGAGGCTGCGATGAAGTACTTTGAAAGGATTACGGGGATTCCCGGCCGTGTCGTCATAATAGACGATGATTTCAAAGTACGTCTGGATGTGGATGGCGAGAATTGCGATATCGCTCAACTGAGCAAAGGTGCTCAAGACCAGCTTTACATCGCTCTTAGGCTTGCCATTGCAGATCTTTTGTCAGCTGACATCAACTTACCTCTTATCTTCGACGATCCGTTCGTAACATCGGACAGTGAGAGGCTCGATAAGATCGGTGCTGCACTGTCTCATCTTGGAAGAGAACGACAGATAATCGTCTTATCACATAACGAGGATCTACGTAATTGGGGAGTTCCTGTTGTGTTGGAGCACTCGTAGAAGCCCATCGAAAGACCGCACCTATGTCAACAACTCATCAAAAACAGTCCGCAAGGCGCCCCGGCTCATGACAAGATGAGCATCTCGGGGCTTGCCTTGCGGATTTCTCTATTTCATTGTAGGTTAGGCGTTACCAATCGGTCCACTGGTAGGAGACTTGGTAATATCAACATGAGGCTCAAAATTCGTCTCATTTGTATAGCCGCTGGTTATGTTGACCTTGCTGCCCTGCAAGGCCTGGCTGAAACCGGCGGTCAAGCCACTTGTGGCCTGCTGGGTAAGGGACTGCTGAGCCGCAGCTATCATGTTGCGCACCATCTGGCCTCCAATTCGTCCAAGCACTGCAGAAGGCAGGTGTCCCAGGTACCCACCGTTCTGGTTCATATCAACTCCGACCTGGCTAGCAATTTCGTACTTGAACTTGTCAAGAGCCTGTCTTGCCTGAGGAACCACTATCTGATTTCTTCCTCTACGAGCCACATTAGTCACCTCCTTAGGTTCCACAACTACTTTTCCCGAATTAGACCGGTCGACATACTAGCACATATCGGGAACAATCCAGAAGAAAGGGACAGGAGGTGAAAAAGATAGAAAACAGGGTAGGATTGGCTGGATTGCCTGGTTGAACGGCGCGCTGCAACTATACTCAAATCACTTTAGCAATCAATTGAATAAAATTAAAATACTTTCCACCTTCAGCTTCCATCATTTTGATATCCTCAGCTACAATAGGATGATAAGCGGTGAGCCATTCTTCCCAAGCCTGTCTGCAACAAGACATCTCGCGGCTGTCAACTATTTCAATGCCCTGTGCTTTTGCCCATAGAGCTTTCCACCAATCGAGAGAGCGCAGCGTTCTTTCCATCTCGCTGTTCCAAAAGGGCTGCATCTCATCGGGGACGTTTTTCCCAAATTCGTACTTTAAACCAGGGATAGCGACGGCAATATGGCCGCCTTTTTTCACAAACGGGATGAGCGATTGAAGCATTTCCGCGGTATCACCGAAATAGTGATAGGCGTCAATGGACAACATCAAGTCAAAGTACCCGTGTGCAAAAGGCAAGCCTTTAGTCGCGTCTACAAAGATAGGAATGGCCTTGTCATCGATTCCGAGAGTCCTAAAACGCTCATAGTTTTCAGTTGGCGAGATCCAGAGGTCGGCAGCGAAAACCTGCGCACCGTATTTTTTCACCAGGAAAAGCGTGGAAAGACCGGATCCACAGCCGAGGTCAAGGATTCGCATATTCTCATTGATATCGAGATATGACGCCAATTCTTCAGATAGCCGCATAGCGTTGGGCCCCATCATGTTAGTTCTCAGGAATTCAACGTTCTCATCATGAGACATAAACTCATTTGTAAACTGATACATGGTAAGCCTCCTTTCTACAGTGCCTATTTCACGGACTGTACAGACCTGACTCTGCCGGCAGTAATCGGGAGCTTTGTTAACATCGTCTATACCGGTCCCGCGCACGAACCCTTTTTGATCCTACGGCATATACTATTAGAATTATAGGAAAAGCGCAACAATAATGGCGGTGTTTTCTGAAAAAAGACGCCCTAATCGGAGAACTGGGCGATACTTAGAGATGTTCTGTAATAGTCAGTTGTCTGTCAATCAGGTCAGTACTGCTAAGGCCATGGAGAAGTTATCATCGGGCCTTCGGATTAACCGGGTTGGTGACGACGCTGCCGGTCCTGCGACTTCCGAAAAGATGAGAGGGCACATCCGTGGGTTGAAACAGGCAGAAAGAAACGCTCAAGACCGGATTTCTTTGATTCAGACTGCTGAGGGTGGTCTTAATTAGATTCGTTCTATCTTGCACCGGATGCGGGAGTTGTCGGTGCAAGAAGGTCTCTAGGGAGTAGCCTGAGCATGGTTCTTTCTGCAAAAGCTCAGACTGGTACAGACAGGATTTCCACCAGATGTTGTCTAAACATAGAAAAGACGTAATATTTGATAGATATTTGGTCAGTACGTCAGGTAATCGGTGTTTACCTTTGAGATACTGCTGGATTTCGAGGAGGACAATCCATGAATAACTGGGGTGAAAAGGTTAGCTTCATCTGGTCAGTTGCGGACTTATTGCGGGGTCCATATCGTCCTAACCAATACAAGGATGTAATACTACCTATGACCGTGCTTCGGCGTCTAGATTGCGTTTTGGCTCCCACCAAGCAGAAGGTGCTGGATGTATACGAGAAGATGAAAGACGGCCCGGTGAGGAATTTAGAGCCGTTCCTTAAACAAGCGTCAGGGTATGAGTTTTACAATATCAGTAAGTTCACCTTTGAGTCACTAAAGGGTGATCCAGATAACCTGGCTGTTAACCTGGTTCAATATATGAAAAGCTTTAGCGATAAGGCCCAGGAAATCATCGATAGCTTTGGCTTCGAAGAACATATAGCAAAACTCGACAAGACCAATAGGTTGTATCTACTGGTAGAGCGTTTCAGTGAGCTTGATCTGCATCCGAATAAGGTCTCTAACCGGGAGATGGGATATATTTTTGAAGAGCTTATCCGTCGGTTCAATGAAGCCAGCAACGAGGAAGCTGGGGATCACTTCACGCCTAGGGAAGTGATTCAGCTTATGGTAGATTTACTATTCTTGCCAGACAGCGATATTCTTTCGGTTAGGGGAATAGTCAAGACTATGTACGATCCCGCATGTGGAACAGGTGGAATGCTCTCAGTAACCGACAACTACCTGCAGGAGCTGAATCCCCAAGGCCATTTAGAGCTATTCGGCCAGGACTATAACGCACAAGCTTATGCCATTTGTGGCTCTGATATGATGATTAAGGGCCAGAGTATGGAGAATATCAAGTATGGTGATAGCTTTACCAACGATATGCACAAGGGGAAACGCTTTGACTACATGCTAGCCAATCCGCCCTTCGGTGTAGAGTGGAAGCCCCAGCGGGATTTCATCGAGAAAGAGCACAAAGAACAGGGGTTCGGTGGGCGTTTTGGTGCAGGGCTTCCCCGGATCAATGATGGTTCTCTTCTGTTTTTGCAGCACATGCTTAGTAAAATGAAGCCTGTTGATGAGGGTGGAACAAGGCTTGGTATAGTGTTCAATGCTTCCCTTTGTTTACCGGTGGTGCCGGTTCAGGGGAGAGCGAAATACGCTGCTGGATTCTGGAAAACGATTGGCTGGAAGGAATCGTGGCATTACCTGATCAGCTATTCTACAATACGGGTATTAGCACTTATATATGGATTCTGACTAACCGCAAACCGCCTCACCGTAAGGGAAAAGTACAGCTTGTTGATGGTACGAGCTTCTACAAGAAGATGCGGAAGAGCCTGGGCAATAAGCGGAATGAGATCTGTGATGAGCAGCGGGCCGAGATCACACGCCTATATGGGGAGTTCCAGGAGGGCGAGTTCGTCCGCATTTTCGATAATGAAGACTTTGGCTACCAGCGCATCACTGTGGAGCGCCCCTTAAGACTTAACTTTGCTGTTACCGATGAGCGCCTAGAACGTGTCAAGCAAACAAGGCAGTTCCAGTCATTGGCTATGTCAAGGAAGCGAAAGGATAGCGAAGAAGCCGCTAGGGAAATAGCGGAAGGTAAGAAAAGACAGGAGCAAATCCTTGAGGCCCTGGAGTCTCTTCGTCCTTTAGGTGTCGTGAAAAACAGAGAGCAGTGGGCAGAAGCCATGAGGAAGGCTGGTATTAGGGAGCCTGCTGGACTCTTCAAGGCAATTCTCATGGCACTCTCTGAGCGAGATGAGAATGCGGATATCTGTGGGGACAAGAATGGAAATCCAGAGCCCGATCCGGAACTTAGAGATTATGAGAATGTGCCGCTGAAAGAAGATATCCACGCATACATGGAAAGAGAAGTGCTCCCCTTTGTGCCCGATGCCTGGGTGGATGAAGACAAGACGAAGATAGGCTATGAGATCAGTTTAAACCGATATTTCTACAAATACACACCTCCCCGACCACTAGAAGAGATTGAGGCTGACCTGAAAAAGATTGAGCAAGAGATCGCTGATATGCTAGCGGAGATGAGACTATGAGGTGGAAGCGATATCCAGCCTATAAAGATTCAGGTGTGGAGTGGCTTAGTGAAGTGCCTGAGCACTGGGATGAGTATTCACTCCACTGGTGTGTTGAAGAGATAAACACTGATGTTAGAACGGATAGTATGATTTATATTGGGTTAGAGCACATTGATTCGTGGACAGGCAAGGTCCGCTTTGTCGACCAAGTGTCTGAGGGAATCTCAGGAAAGCATTTTCTTCCGGGCGATGTTCTTTTTGGAAAACTGCGTCCGTATCTGGCAAAAGGATTTGTTGCCGATAAATACGGCCTTTGCTCAGGCGAACTACTGGTTCTCAGACCCCATGGTATGAATCGGTTTTACCTACATTACCTTCTTCTTTCTCCTGGGTTCGTGGGTTGCGTCGACTCATCTACCTATGGTGCAAAAATGCCCCGCGCCAGCTGGGAGTTCATCCGTAAGATCGTTATCCCTGTTCCAAGTCTTGGCGAACAAGAGTGCATAGCCTCTTTCATAGATGCTCAGACACGTGGCATCGACACCCTAATCTCCAAGAAACAGCGTCAGCTAGAGTTGCTCGAAGAAAAGCGCATCACCTTGATAACCCATGCTGTCACCAAGGGCCTTGATCCAGATGTAAAGATGAAGGATTCGGGCGTGGAGTGGTTGGGGGAGGTACCGGAGCATTGGAAAGTGGTTTCGCTAAAGCGAATGGCCAGGATTTCTTACGGACTAGGGCAGCCACCAAGAGAACTAGAAGATGGCATTCCGCTTATCCGGGCGACGGACGTTAGTCGGGGAACTATTGACCTTTCCAACTGTTTGAGAGTTGATCCTACAGATGTTCCTGCTGGACGCGATGCATTTCTAGAACCCGGTGATATCATAGTTGTCCGGAGTGGGGCGTACACGGGGGACTCCGCGGTGGTTCCTAGAGAACTAGCCGGAGCTGTTGCAGGATATGATATGATTGTGCGCTGCTCAGATTGTCTTGCAGAGTTCATGGCGTATGTTCTTCTCAGTGATTCTATGGCTCAACAAATCAACATGGTATCATCCAGAGCAGCGCAGGCTCATCTCAATGCTGAGCAACTGGGCGATTGTATTGGCGCTTTCCCGCCTTTTGAGGAGCAACGTTCGATAGCACGTTACCTTGATCGCGAAACCACCCGCATGAATGTAATAAGGGACAAGATTCAGCACTCTATCGAACTCCTCCAAGAATACCGCTCCGCCCTTATCTCTGCTGCGGTAACCGGGCAGATCGATGTGCGTGAGGAGGTAATATAGTCATGTCTCGACACCGATACACCGAGACTGCCTTTGAGGCTGCCATAGAAGAGCACTTGCTCAATTATGGAGGCTATCAGAAACGGACCACGGAGACCTTCGATCCAGAGCTGTGCCTGGATACAGAGATTTTCTTGCGGTTTGTCCAGACAAACAGCCTAAAGAATGGCAGTACCTAGTTGATCTTCGAAGGGGCCAGGCAGCTGAAACCCTGGTCGGTGATCTCTGCCGCGCCCTAGACTCTGAACACGAAGGCTGTCTCAATGTCCTGCGCCATGGCTTCAAATGCTTTGGTAAAACCTTTAGAGCAGCGTACTTCGCTCCGGCCAGTGGTCTAAATCCCGAGATCCAGCGCCTATATGATGCCAACATCCTGACGGTAACAAGGCAAGTACGCTATGCCACTCAGCATTCCAAGACCCTAGATATGGTGTTAAGCCTTAATGGCATACCCATTATCACAGCAGAGCTCAAGAACCCCATGACCGGGCAGACATGGAGAGATGCCGTTTATCAATATAAGCGCGATAGAGATCCCAAAGACCTGATCTTTCAGTTCGGTAAGCGTACTCTAGTCCACTTTGCCGTTGATCCCGACTTGGTGTATATGACTACCAAGCTAGATGGTACTAATACTTCTTTCCTCCCCTTTAACAAGGGTGATGGCATCGGAGCAGGTAACCCGGTCAACCCTAACGGACATAGAACTGCTTACCTGTGGGAGGAAATTTGGCAGAAGGATAGCCTCATGGAGATTATAGCTAAGTACATGCATCTGGAGGTTAGCGATAAGCAGATAGGTGGCAAGCGGGTAAGGAAGAAGACTATGATCTTTCCACGCTACCACCAACTAGACGTTGTCCGCAAGCTAGTTAGCGATGCACGGGCCGTCGGTGTAGGCAAGAATTACTTAATTCAGCACTCAGCAGGGAGCGGTAAGAGTAACAGTATCGCTTGGCTGGCTCATCAGCTAAGCAGTCTGCATGACGATGAGGATAACAAGGTATTTCACTCGGTGGTGGTTGTAACCGATCGCAGGGTCTTGGACCAGCAATTGCAGGACACGATTTATCAGTTTGAACATAAGGCCGGTGTTGTGGAGAAGATCGATCGAGACTCAATGCAGCTGGCTAAAGCCTTGAAAAACGGGGTACCAATTATCATTACTACTCTCCAGAAGTTTCCCTACGTAACTGAACGGATTGGGGTCTTAGACACCAAACGCTATGCTGTCATAATCGACGAAGCCCATAGCTCTCAAGGTGGGGAGACCGCCACAGAACTTAAGGGAACCCTAGGTGGTGCATTACTGGTTCGAGAAGCCAGGAGAAGAGCGGAAGAAGAGGGCTTGGCAGATTACGAAGAGGAAATCCTACGCACTATGGCCAAGCGTGGTCGTCAGGAGAATATCAGCTTCTTCGCCTTTACAGCAATGCCGAAGTATAAGACCCTGGAGGTATTTGGCGAGAAGAACGAGTACGGAGTACCGGAACCATTTCATCTGTATTCCATGCGCCAGGCAATCGAAGAAGGCTTTATCCTAGATGTACTGGAGCACTACACTACGTATAAGACCTACTTTAAACTGATCAAGTCCATCGAAGATGATCCCAAGGTAGATAAGCACAAGGCATCTAAGGCCCTAGCTCGGTTTGTCAGTCTCCACCCGTATAATATCGCGCAAAAGACTGAAGTCATTATTGAACACTTTAACGCTTTCACTAGGCACAAGATTGGCGGCAAGGCGAAGGCCATGGTTGTTACCTCATCCCGCCTTCACGCTGTTCGCTACAAACAGGCTTTTGATAAATATATCAAAGAGCGCGGCTACGATCATATCCGTGCCCTAGTGGCATTTTCCGGTACTGTCGTCGATCCAGAGAATCCCAATGTAGAGTATACTGAGAGCCAGATGAATGGCGGTATTCGGGAAGATGAACTGCGGGCGCAATTCGATACTGACAAATACCATGTGCTAATCGTAGCAGAGAAATTCCAGACAGGTTTTGATCAGCCCCTCCTACACACCATGTACGTCGACAAGAAGCTTTCAGGAGTTCATGCAGTACAAACTCTATCTAGGCTTAATCGCACCTACCCAGGGAAAGAAGACACCTTTATCCTAGACTTTGTAAATGATGCTGAGGACATCCAGGCTGCCTTCCAACCTTACTATGAGAAAACCATGGTAGGCGATCGGGTTGATTATAAGCAGCTTTATGAACTACAGGCCAAACTAGACTCGTACCAGGTATTCTGTAATGCTGAGGTGGAGGAGTTCTGCAAGGTTTTCTTTAGGCCTAAGAAGGTCCTAACCACTCAGGACCACGGCAAACTGAATGCCATTATCGATCCCGCAGTACAGCGATTCCGAAAGCTAGATGATGAGACCCAGCAAGAGTTCAGGGATACTGCCGGTGCCTTTAGGCGTCTATATGCCTTTCTTGCCCAAATCATTCCCTTCCAAGATTCTGATCTAGAGAAGCTGTACACCTACATACGATTCTTACTTACCAAACTACCCAAACTAGACTATGGACCGAAGTATGACTTTAGTGATGATGTGGACATGCAGTACTACCGCCTGGAGAAAATTCACGAGGGAAGTATCCATCTGGAACGTGGAGGGGAAGCCGAAGTCTCTGGGCCTACAGCGGTAGGTACAGGACAAGTCCAACAAGAGGAGGCACCACTCTCGGAACTGATTCGGGTGCTGAACGAACGTTTTGGCGCAGAATGGGGAGAAGGAGATCGGCTATTTCTGGAATCCATTAAGGCGGATGCAATTCAGGACCCCATTATCCAAGAGGCCGCTAAAGTAAACACTCTGGAGAACTTCTCATACAAGGCCAAACGCCTGGTAGATGACCTAGTCATGAGTAGGATAGACAAGAATAACCATATGGTGGCCAAATGCTTCGACAATCCGGAGTTTCAACACCTGGTGCAGCAGGCTCTTTACCGCAGTATCTATTATGATATCCATGCTCAATAAGATTCCCCAGGCGGCTACCTACCAGAAGACTGTCGTAGGCCCCCTTAAGGGGTAAGTTCATTCTTGCTAACGAACGAAGCTCCATCAGTGCCGAGAATCGAGATGAACTGACCTGGAGGTCTACGTCAAGTATTAGGCAGTGAAATCGCAAGATGATATGTGCATTCTTGGGATTAACCTGAGGATTTACGTGAAGAGGGAAGAGGTAATCGGCGAAGCCGGGATTCAAATCAGCCCGGAATCACTTTGACGAAACAGGTCCTCGTCCTAGGTCCGTCAAACTCACAGAAATAAATGCCTTGCCATCTTCCCAACAAAAGCCTGCCATTTTCGATGATAACTGTTACACTGCTTCCTATGATGCTTGCTTTCATGTGAGCTGTGGTATTTCCTTCGATATGGCGGTATTCCGGGTGATGTGGACAGGTTTTGCCGAGACCGTACAGCATGTCTGTGACTACATCAGGATCAGCATTCTCGTTGATTGTGATTCCTGCAGTGGTGTGCGGGCAGTATACTATACAAATTCCATCGGTTATACCGCTTTCCCCAACCGCTTCCCGGACTTTTGACGTTATGTCATGAAAACCTTCCCGTGCTGTTTGTAAGGTAAACTTATGTACCATAGCTTTCTTCTCCCTTAGTGTCTTTCAGATGAGTACTTTGATATTGTTTTCTTCCCACATTATACTACAGCGATTCGTCGAGTTCGTGTTTTTGAGGCTAGAGACAAGGAAATCCGGTGGAATACCCATTCGTCCTTCGACTGGAAAGCCTTTGTGCAATAACCTTAGCAAGGTAGCACTACCCTGAGTCTCCCAAACCGAGAAAAAAGGTTTTCGCGCTTTTTTGCAGAAGTGTTTACGCCAAACA
>FZPS01000004.1_pt59 | contig 22908 bp, 16 predicted proteins | sample 1817821 | NCBI WGS metagenome assembly FZPS01 (sample SAMEA104158645, study PRJEB21678) | metagenome | place: Germany | collected 2015-04-21 | reverse complement strand
CTGATCGTGATGTCGCTGAGTATCTTTCAAATATTACTGGCTTGGATATAGAAGAACTCGGTAGCGATATTATGAGAGCTTCAAGTCGCATTGGAAAACGCAGCGCGAATGATGTTATTCAACAAGATATGAAAGAATACACTGAAGGGGAACATAGCTTTACGGTAAGTCAAATCGAAGTGGACAATCCTGAAGAGATAATAGAGCGCAAGGAAGAATTTTTATTTGCCCTTGAAACTGAAAAAAAAGCAAAAAAACTCCTTTTTTCAGCTCTCATGGTTACAGATGTTACAAAGCTTACGAGTTTCCTGCTCATATCGGGAGATGCAATCTTTATTCAAAGTATAACTTTTCCAAAACAAGAGCAAGATATGTACGTTTTGAAGGACATTGTATCACGGAAAAAACAATTGATACCGCTTTTATCTGAACAAGTGGAAAAATACTAGCAACACTTTTGCAAGCTTGACTCTTTTTTACTTTAGAGTAGACTCAATACTATGGCTACTCTCTTATTGATTATTATCTACGTTTCGTTTATTAGTTTGGGTTTACCTGATGGTATGCTTGGTGCAGCTTGGCCGGTAATGCGTCTTGAATTTGCGGTTCCGCTCGGAAGTGCAGGCATTATTTCTATGATAATTTCACTCGGCACAGTTGTTTCATCTCTTTTTAGCGCAAAGTTAATAAAAAAATTCGGAACAGGAATGATATCTCTGGTATCTGTTTTTTTAACCGCCCTCGCCCTCCTTCTTTTTTCATTTGCACAAAGTCTCTATCCACTCTTTCTTTTTGCGATACCGCTTGGAATTGGTGCTGGTGCTATAGACTCAGCATTGAACGAGTACGTTGCGGAGCATTACGAAGCAAGTCACATGAATTTTTTACATAGTTTTTGGGGGATTGGGGCCTTGAGTGGGCCTGTTATAATGAGCTTGTTTTTACAAAAAAACGGTTCGTGGAATTCTGCATACTTCCTCGTTGCAATTATCCAGTTTGCCTTGACGCTTGCCCTTTTTTTTGCACTACCTCTCTGGAATCATAAAAGCCTTCAAAAAAAAGAGCAGCCAAATGCAGACATCTTCAAGGATGAGCCAAAGCAAAAAGAGCCTTTGAAAAAAGTCCTCACGCAAAGGGGAGTAAAAGGCGTCCTCGTATCTTTTATGCTTTACACGGGAATTGAAGCAACAATGGGCTTGTGGGGAGCAAGTTACTTAAAAGATTCTTTGTTTTTTAGCGCAGAACGCTCAGCATTGTGGACAAGTCTTTTTTATACCGGTATTATGGCAGGGCGTTTTATCTCTGGTTTTTTGGCGATGCGGCTTTCATCAAAAAAACTTTTAAAAATAGGCACATCTCTTATAAGCTTGGGCTCTCTCTTTCTGCTTCTCTCGCTCATTCAAAGCTTGCCGCACGAAATAGCGCTCATCGGTTTTATCTTGGTTGGGCTCGGTTGTGCTCCCGTCTTTCCTGGCATGCTCCACGAAACGCCTCGACGTTTTGGAAAGGAGCACGCGCAGTCCATTATGGGCTTTCAAATGGCTGTCGCCTATACTTCGACAACAATCTTACCGCCTCTATTCGGGCTTATTGCAAGTTTTTTGGGAACCTGGCTCCTTCCCTTCACCATTGTCCTCTATGGTTTTGTGCTCTATATTCTCAACAAACGTTCTTTTCGTGTTTTCAATACGAGCGCTTAGGTAGATAAAAATATTATCTTGTAAGACTTGAAACTAAAAGAGCACAGAGTGAACCAGATGCGAGAAAGGGTATAAAAGGAATTTGAATCTGCCGAAAGGTTTTTAACAAGCTTATTTCTTTTTGCCCTTCGTGTTTTGCCCGAATTTTTCGTAAAACAGCAAGGGAGAAAATCCAGCTAAGCGCAAAAAGACAGGAAATCGCGATGGCGGCATACCAACCAAGGTAGCCCAAGAAAGCTCCCATAGCTCCAGAAAACCACACGTCAGCGAGTCCGAGCTTTAGTTTAGATACAACACGAACAGCGTAAAACACAGCGAGTCCCAAGATAAGTCCCAGTGTCGGTGGATAAAGCGCAAATAAAAAAGCGGAAAATGACAAGCTGCCAGCTTCACTCTCGCCTCTCGATATCAAAAAAAGAAGAAGGGTCCCCAAAATACGTAAGCCATAGATACTGCCAATAAACGAAAAAGAAAGAAAGCGGGGGATTTTTTGATGTTTTATATCTATAAAAGAAAGTATCGCTGCAAAGATAAAAAAAACAATAATGAGCGTATAGGTAAAAACATCCATATAAGGTCTCCTCTTTGCTTTATAAAACGCTTTTTATAAATTGCTTTGTTCTTTCGTGTTTTGGGTTTTTGAAAATCTCATCGGGCGATGCATCTTCTAGGACACGCCCCTCATACATAAATACCACACGATTTGCCACCTCACGTGCAAAACCAAGCTCATGGGTAACCACAAGCATTGTCATGCCGTCAAGGGCGAGTTGTTTCATTACCCCAAGCACTTCCCCAACCAATTCTGGGTCCAGAGAGCTCGTTGGCTCATCAAAGAGCATAATTTTTGGCTCCATAGCCAAAGCACGAGCAATAGCAACTCGTTGTTGTTGCCCTCCAGAAAGTTTTGCCGGATACTCGTGCAGCTTGTCGCTTAAACCGACTCGCTCAAGCAAGGCCATCGCTTTTTCTTCTGCATACGAAAGGCTTTGTTTTTTTACATGTATGGGAGAAACCATAACGTTTTCTAAAACAGTTTTATGTGGAAAAAGATTAAAGCGCTGAAAAACCATACCAAGTTCCAAAAGACGCTCTGCCCTCTCTTTTGCAGGCATTTTCACCTTGTTTACGCCATGTTCTGCATCAAACATAAGCACATCTTCGATATACACTTGTCCCGATGTTATTTTTTCAAGCCGATTTAAACTGCGCAAATAGGTTGATTTTCCTGCCCCAGAAGGTCCGACGATGCAAACAACTTCTTTTTGATCAACAGTCAAAGAAACATCGCGGAGAACCTCTAAATCGCCAAAATTTTTACATACATTAATTGTTTTTATCATTGCCATAGTTTTTCCTCTTGTTTTTAGTATGAAGCTTTATTCGTAGACCGAGTATTTTTTTTCAAGTTTATTGAAAACGAGGGTAAAAATTCCCGTAATAATAAGATATAAAATCATCGCAGGAATATACACAAGGGCAGAACCTGTCGACGAAGAAATGCTACGGGTTATTTTTGTTATATCGGATAGGGCAATAATCGAAACCAAAGATGCATCTTTCAAGACCATTATAAACTCATTGCCAACGGGTGGAATGAGACGGCGAAAAGACTGCGGAATAATAATGAGCCGCATCGTTTGTCCATAAGTCATTCCTAGGGCACGAGCTGCCTCAAACTGCCCCTTGTCGATAGATTGAATTGCCGCACGTATAATTTCTGCACAATAGGCTGCTGAGTTTAAGCCAAAAGCGATAAAGGCGGCAATAAATCGGTTGTTTATAGTGAGCCAGGGAGCAATTTGTGGAAGCCCATAATAGATAAAATACAACTGCATCAACAAGGGGGTACCACGGAAAAAGAAAACATAGGCGCTCGAAGCTCGGTTTAGGGCTTTATTTTTTGACATCTTTCCAAGTGCCAAAAACAAGCTACCGATTAAACCTGCTATAACTGAGAGCAAGGTGAGAGAAATAGTTACAACCGCGCCTTCTAAAAGTGGCGGTATCCAGTTAAGTATTGTCTGTAGTTTTTCCATGAGTATCCCTTCTGCCTGTATTTTTCAAATACAGGTTTTTATTTAGTTTGCGCGAGTCGCAGAAACAATATCTGAGCCAAAAATTTCTTTTGAAATCGCTTGTATCTTGCCTTCTGCAAAAAGTTTGTCTAAGGCGAGGTCTATTTTTTCTGTAAGAGCATCATTGCCTTTTTTAATGCACACGCCAAAAAATTCATCTGCTTCACCAAGCCAGACAATTTCATAGGGCGCATTTGCATCCGCGACATAGTCAACAGCAACAAGGCTATCGCAAACAATGGCATCAACTCGTCCGTTTTTCAAATCGTCAAAACAATTCATAACCTTGTCGTATTCAAACTCCTTGTAATTGACGCCTTTTTCAGCCTTTAGTTTTGTCATATAAATATCTGAAGTCGTTTCTGCTTGATAGGCAACTCGTAAGCCGCCGAGTTCTTCGGGGTGTTTTGCAGTCACTTCTGTGTTTTTCAATAAAACGAGAGATTGCGCATTGCCAATATATGGCTTGGTAAAATTGAATTCTTTTAAGCGCTCATCTGTTATGGTTACCGCTGATATAACCACATCGTATTTATTGATTTTTAGACCAGCGAAAATTCCGTCCCAGGCTGTATCCACATAGGCAACTTGCAAGCCCAATTCTTCGGCGATTGCCTTTCCGAGCTGTACATCAAAGCCGATGGGAGTTTTCCCGTCCGTGTCGAAATACTCAAATGGCGGATAGCCAATTTCCATGGCGATTTGCAAAACGCCCTCTTTAATAGTAAGCCCGTCAGACTTTGTAGTCTTAGCGCATGCAGTGAATGCAAAGGCTAGTACAACAAGTGCAATAATCGCAAAAATGCGTAGATTTTTTTTCATGTTTTTTTCCTTTATCAGATATATGCTACTATATTAAAGCTTTCCTTTTAGTCTGTCAATTTACCAAGAAAGCTTTAAGTCTTTGGTAGTGATTTTTTTTGTGAAAGCAAGATGGCGACAAATACAAGAAGGGCCCCGAAAGCCATGCGTAGGGATAGGATTTCGCCCAAGATAAGCCAAGCAAAAAAGACGCCAAATACCGCTTCTAAAGACATTATAAGAGAGGCTGTCCCTGGTGGCACAAATTTTTGGCAAAGTGTTTGTAAGAAAAAAGCAAGCATCGTGCAAAAAATCCCCAAGAAGAGCATCGACCAAATCGTTGCAGGGGCTTGAATTGCAAGCAAGGGAAAGGCTCCGTCGTAAAAGGGAGCAAGGAGCCAAGAAAAAACTGTTACGAAGAAAATCTGCACAAGGTTTAAGAGTATGGGGTCATCATCTTTTGTAAAAAGCGCAATAAAAACCATGTGAAAGGCATAGGAAATACCGCATAAAAGCGTGAGAATGTCGCCCTTGTTGACACTTAAATCATCTTGTAAGGAAAGAAGGGCAATGCCGAGTAGTCCGACAAAGGCGGGGATAATAGAAAAAAAACCTGGCTTGTGTTTTGTAAAAAACCAATAAATAAAAGGTACAAAGATAACATAGGTAGTTGTTATAAAGGCATTTTTTCCTGCGCTTGTGTACACAACTCCAATCGTTTGTAAAGCATAACCGAGAGCAAGAAAAATGCCTAAAACAAAACCTTTCTTTAGTGTTTCCTTTGTTATGGCACTTAGTTTTTTTGGGAAAACGAGAAGCAGTGCAAGCGAGGCTATACTAAAACGAAAGGCCATCATATACACAGGAGGAACGAGGTCGAGGCTATTTTTTACAACAGCAAAAGACAGTCCCCACAACAGAGTTACAAGCATTAAGCCCAAAGATGCAAGAAGTGTTTTTGCCCCAACCTGTTCCATGTTTTATTTAACCAAGAGTTTTTTTATTTTCCAAATGTCCGAGACATAATCTTCTATAGTTCTATCTGAAGAAAATTTTCCGCTTCGTGCAATATTGAGCAAGGCTTTTTTCGCCCAGCCTTTTTGATCCTGGTATGCTTCTAAAACTTTTTCATGTGCTTTTGCATAGGCTTCAAAATCTGCGAGCACATAATAGACATCACTTCGTTGCCCATCAACACCCCAGAGTAAAGAATCGTGAAGTTCTTTGAAAAGATGATTAGTAGGGTCATAAGTTCCGTCAATAAGTTGATCTACAACTTTTGCAAGCTCTGGATTAGAGTCAAGATAGCGTTGTGGTTGGTAACTATGCTCTTTTTCAATGGCGTGAATTTCATCTGCGGTAAGCCCAAAGATAAAGGCATTCTCATCACCTGCTTCTTCGACAATTTCAATGTTTGCACCATCCAAAGTACCAATAGTAAGCGCACCATTCATCATAAACTTCATGTTACCCGTTCCACTTGCTTCTTTTCCTGCAGTAGAAATTTGCTCAGACACATCGGAGGCAGGGAAAAGTTTTTCTGCTAAACTGACTCGATAGTTTTCGATAAAAACAACACGAAGAAGCCCCTTCACTCGTTTGTCATTATTTATTCTTTCTGCAACTGTTGTTATCAACTTGATAATTGTCTTTGCTCTTCGATACCCTGATGCAGCCTTTGCACCAAAGATAAAAGTTCTTGGCAAGGGTTTATAGCTTTCGTCTGCAAGAATTTTATTATATAGATACATGACGTGTAAAATGTTGAGCAATTGTCGTTTGTATTCATGAAGACGTTTTACTTGTACATCGAAGATAGAAAGTGGATCGAGAAATTCGTTTTGCGTTTTCTTTATATAGTCTGCAAACTCTTCTTTATTTTTTTGCTTAATCGAAATAAGTTCTGTTAAACTTGCATCGTCATCTACAAACTTTTCGAGCCCTTTCAAAAGAGATAAATCTTTTTGCCATCCATCCCCGATCCGCTCGGTAATAAATTTAGCAAGTCGAGGGTTTGAGCTTAAAAGCCAACGACGTTGTGTAACACCATTTGTTTTATTATTAAACTTTTGAGGATAAAAATCTGCCCAGTCTTTCAGCTCTTTTGTTTTTAAAATTTCCGTATGCAAGGCAGCAACACCGTTTACGCTAAAGCAGGTTGATATAGCCAAGTGTGCCATAAAAACCATGCCGTTGCTAATAATTGCCATTCGGTTTTGCCGAGCATAATCTTCAGGAAAGGCTTCTTTGAGATTGATAGAAAAACGTCTGTGCATTTCTTCTATGATTTGATAGACCCGTGGAAGCAATTCTTTAAAAGTTGCTATAGGCCATTTTTCCAAAGCTTCAGATAAAATAGTATGGTTTGTATACGCAAATGTTTTTTCAACGATGCTATAGGCTTCGTCCCAACCAAGTCGGTACACATCTATGAGCAAGCGCATCATTTCTGGAATAGCTACAACAGGATGCGTGTCGTTGAGTTGGATCACGTTGTACTCAGGAAAGAGTTCAAAATTTTCCCCGTGTTCTTTTACAAAGGCATTGAGTAAATCTTGTAAACTCGCGGATGAAAAAAAGTACTGTTGCTTCAGGCGAAGCGTTTTCCCTGAAGGACCAGAATCGTTTGGATATAAAACACGGCTAATATTTTCTGCATCATTTTGTTTTTCAACCGACCGATGATACTGCATGTCATTAAAGAGTTGTAAGTCAAACCCATTCGGGCTTGTTGCCTGCCACAGTCGCAGCGTGTTTACTGTTTTTGTTCCATAGCCAACAATGGGCATGTCGAAAGGTGTTGCGGTAACTCGTTCCGCATCTTCGAGATAAAAAACGTCCGAGCCATTCGAGTCTTTTTTCATAGCAACTCGGCCGCCAAATTCAACTTCAACCGCTAAATCGCTGCGTTTTATTTCCCATGGATCTCGGTGTTTTAACCAATTATCTGGATACTCTACTTGAAAGCCGTTTTCAATCCTTTGTTCAAACATACCATACTCATAGCGAATGCCATAGCCATGCCCTGGATAATCTAATGTCGCAAGCGAATCTAAAAAACAAGCTGCAAGACGTCCGAGTCCACCATTTCCAAGTCCTGCATCTGGTTCTTGTTCCTCTATTATCGCATAGTCGATTCCCATTTCTTCAAGAACTTCTTTTACCGGTTCTAAAAACCCTGTATTAATGAGATTATTGTTCAATGCCCTTCCCATTAAAAACTCTGCAGATAAATAGGACATTTGCTTAACCGGTTTAGTTTCAAAAGTTTTCCTTGTTTGCATCCAATCTTCCATAATAAACTCAAGAGTTGAGGCAGAGACCGCATCATACAAATTGTGAAAACTTGCTTGGCTAATATCTTTCCCGTATTGCCTTCGCAAACGCGCAGAAAGATTTTCCTTAAATTTGTGTTTGTCAAATTGCATTTTTTGCTCCCATATTAGGCATTACGCCCTGTTTTTTTGTGTTATACCTAATCTTAGGATATTAGAATAAAAAATTCTAGCTATTTAGATAGCAAAAGACTAAAAGAACGTGCTTTTTGCACATATTTCGCTTGATTTTGCAGAATTTCTTCATCTCCAGGGGGTGTAAAGTCATGCGGACTCGGTAATGCTGTATCAATTACTCTATACCACTTTCGCCCATTTTGGAGTGGGGGCACTACAACTGTCTTATCTTTTGTAGAAGAATTGAGCATTACATAAAAATCGTTATCATCAATATCTGCAAAAACTTCTGCATGGCGCCCATCCAAATAAAAGGCTAGGAAATGATCTGCACGGCCCCAATCAATAGCTTCTCCAAACTCATCATACCAAAAAATATCAGGTATAGCATTATAGCTATGATCATGTCCCTGGAAAAACTCTGGACGGCGAAAGGCAGGATGGCTTAGGCGAAAAGCAATAGCCTGTTTCGTAAAGCGAAAAAGAGTCGAGTGTGTATCTTTTAAAGACCAGTCAATCCAGGTTAAGGCATTATCTTGACAGTAGGCATTGTTATTACCGTTTTGTGTTCGCCGCATTTCATCGCCGGCAAGCAGCATGGGGGTGCCTTGCGAAAAAAGTAAGCTACAAAGAAAGTTTTTTATTTGTTGATTTCGAATTTGTTCTATGTCACGATTTTGTGTTGGTCCTTCAAAACCATAGTTATAGCTTACATTGTGGTCCGAGCCGTCGCGATTGTTTTCACCATTTTCTTCATTATGCTTTCCGTTATATGAAACTAAATCATTTAAAGTAAAACCATCGTGGCTTGTAATAAAGTTTATCGAATGAAATGGTTTTCGCCCATCACGAATATACAAATCGGCGCTTCCCGCAAGACGAGTTGCAAGGGCAGAAACATTCGGAGTATCTCCTCGCCAGTATTTTTTTATATCGTCTCGATATCTATCATTCCATTCAGCCCACCTGCCACCAGGGAACCATCCCACTTGATAGGCGCCACCTGCATCCCATGCCTCCGCAATAATTTTTGTGTGCCTGAGCATGGGGTCTTCGGCGATTCGTTCAAGCATAGGTGGATTTTCCATTAAGTTGCCATATTGATCGCGCCCAAGGATTGAGCCAAGGTCAAAACGAAATCCGTCAACATGCATCTCACAAACCCAATACCGTAAACAGTCGATAATAAAGGTTCGCACAACGGGATGATTGCAATTCACAGTATTTCCACAACCAGAATAATTGGTATAGTATGCTTTATTGTTTTGTTCAAGAAGATAATAAATACTATTGTCAAAACCACGGAAGTTAAGCGGGAAGCCGTTTTCATTGCCTTCTGCGGTGTGATTAAAAACAATATCGAGAATAACTTCTATACCATTCTTATGCAACTCTCGAACCATTTCTTTAAATTCACGGACTGCTCCACCAGGACTTTTATCACTTGAGTAGCCAATTTTGGGAGCAAAAAAAGCAATAGTGCTATAGCCCCAATAATTCTTAAGCCGCTCTCCTGTTTTTGGATTGATATTTGTATTTTCCCATTCATCAAATTCTTGTACAGGCAGAAGTTCAACACTTGTTATCCCCAGTTCCTTTAAGTAGGGTATTTTTTCAATCAACCCCCTATAAGTTCCCGGATGCTTTACATGAGAACTTTCATGGGCAGTAAAACCTTTTAAGTGCGTTTCGTAAATAATAGATTGACGCAAGGGAAGATTTAAGGGTGTATCGCCCTGCCAGTCAAATTCATCATCTACAACAACAGATTTAGGAAATTTTTTTGCTGTTTGTGGTTTTTGCCTTTCTATATCATAACTATCTTTGGGAATAAAAAAGCCATCGTGTAATTGTTTAAAAACAGATACATCAGTCAGTTCTCGAGCATAGGGATCGAGAAGATAGTTGTTTTTGTTAAAGCGATGCCCATTATGAGGTTCAAAAGGACCATCCACTCTATATAAATAAAATGCAGGTGCTTTTAATCCTGGTATAAACAAGTGCCAAACGTCACCAGTTTTATTAATCTTTTCATCAAATTTAATGCTCTGAAAAGGAAGATCATCTTCTGGTTTTTCAAAAAGATCGAGCCAAATTGCTGTTGCATGCCGGCTAAACACAGAGAAATTTACGCCATCTTTGTGTATAGTTGCTCCATGAGGTAAAGCCTTACCCCGTAACACTGAATACATTTTCATAATTTAAAAGTATAACATACATTTCTAAAAAAAACAGTATCTAACCAAAAACTATGATATAATAGGAATAATGAAAAATCAAATTACAGAAAAAAAAAGCGAATACCAAATAATAACTGACATTCTCTCCAAAACTATCAAAAATGAGGATGCCTATTTTGTTTTCCCCACAGAAATCACAGCGAAAGCCTGGGCTGAAAAATCTCTTTTTTTAACAGACTATAAAGCAGTCGAACTTGATCGATTTATAGCCTGGGATACCTTCAAAGGGACAGCTATTCGCTCCGTAAAGCAAGATCGAGTGAGTATTCCCTCGCTTTTACGCAAGCTTTTCGTAGAAAACCTCCTTGAAAATACGGAGGAGCCTTTTTTCAAAGCCCTCATACCTGAACAATGGGCAGACCTTGCACCCTCTTTTTCAAGCTGGATTTCCTCTTTGCTTCCTCAACTTGCACGCTTCAAAGCGCATTTAGTGAAAAATCTAAGTGAAGGAAGTTTAAACTTCGAGAACAGCAACTTTGAAAAGCAAAGTAAAGAAATGCTAGAAAAAATCGCAAAAACAGAAACCGATGCAGAAAACCGCGACTTACTCAAGCTTGAAAATACCTATGCCCAATTTCTTGAAAACAATGGGCTCTTTGAACCTGCTTGGGAAAAACCTCCCTTTCATAACGATGGTAAGTCTTACTATGTTTTTTTTGCAGACATTACAAGCGACTATGCTGAATACGCATCTATTTTGGAAAATGCAGAAAACGTAACACTCATCGCTTCTCCATCTAAAGAAAGCGTTTTAGAAAACCTTAAAATCATCGCCTACGAAAACTCACGAGAAGAAATTCGTAAAACCGCTCTCTTCATCGAAGAACTTTTAGATACGGGCTATACATCAAGTGAGATAGCCATTCACCTACCAGAAATGGAAGAACTCGCCCCCTATCTCATGCGCGAACTAAAGCTGCGAGACATAGGCTTTCAGTTGCGGGCTGGGAAAGCACTCTCGCTCTATGGCGCAGGAACCTTCTTTTCTTCTATGAAAAGACTCGTAGACGAAGAGTTCTCTTTTGACAGTTTAAAACAAATCCTTCTCAATAAAAACCTGCCCTGGAAAACTTCAGTTGAAACGCTTATAAATAAGCTCCTTAACTTTGGGGTAAAAAACAATTGCCTTTGCTCTTATAAAAAAAAGACAGTCTTGGTAGACCTTTGGGAAGAGGCTTTTAAAATCGATTACGATGAAAGCTTAGTTTTATTTTATCGAAGTTTAAAAAACTCAGCAACACAGTTTGCAAAGGCAAAGTCTTTTGAGGCATTGAAAAAAAACTACTTTGAATTTCGCAGTACGTTTTTTGATATGGAAGTATGTAGCGAAGAAAGCGATCTCATACTAAGTCGTTGTATAACAGAGCTTCTCAATTGTATCGAGCTTGAAAAAAGTTATCCGAGCATACAAGTAAAAAACCCGCTCGCATTTTTTTGCTCTCATCTCGACACAAGCGAATATCTTGCACAACAAAAAACAAGAGGAGTCGCAATTTTCCCCTACAAAGCTGCGGCAGCCGCTCCCTATCGGCAACACATTGTCTTAAATGCAGGACAAAAACAAGTTTCGGTTTTACATCAATCATTAGCTTTTTTACTCAAAACAAAACGCCAAAAACTTAGCATAGAAGACAGCAATGTTTCAGAAAAAATGCTCGCGCTTTATAGCATGGGGCAGGTTCGATTTTCATATAGCGAAAAAGGGCTGAGCCATTATTCCCTCCCCCATACAGATTTTCAAAACATCTTAGCTCCAGAAAAAATAGAGGGAAAAGATATCTATCTTCTTGAGCAAAATATTTTTTATACACAAGGAGAAACAGAGTCCGATAAAAAAACAGCATATCCTCAAGCTGATTTTTTATACAAAACACAAAAAGATGGTTTTGCAAACTGGATAAAAGCAAGCCCCCAAGAAGAAAAAATAAAAACATTTTCACTTGACAATGAGTCTTATGAAAAACTTTTAACGACAATTTCTGATAACGAAACAAATGTGCTTAGAGTTTCCGCCACACATCTTAAAGACTTTTTTTTCTGCCCCCTCTTTTTCCTTTTCAGCAGATACTATGAGTTAAAAAACGAACGACTCGAAACAAGCTTGCTTGCACCCGTATACTTAGGACAACTCTATCATGCCATACTAAAAACATTTTTTATCTATTATAAAGATAAAGACGAAGCACTCCCTGAACCTCCAAAAACAAAAAACGCTTTTCAAGAAAACAAAACAAGCGAAGCTTACTACCCTGTTTTAGAATCCGCTTTTAAAACAATAATGGATGGTTTTCCTAAATCTGTTTTCCCCAACGAAAACCTTTCTCCTTTGAGCCAAGAAATTATCTTAAATCAAGCTCCAGCTTTTTTCAAAACATTAGATGAGGCTGTTAAAATTTTTCTTTCCTACTTTTATAACTCACGTGTTTTGGAAACAGAGGCTTGGCATGAATCAAAAGAAGAAAAACACCTACTACTTGGCTCTATTGATTTGGTTGTCGAAAAACCAAATAGTGAAATATGGATTATCGATTTTAAAACGAGCTCTCCCCCATCTACAGCCGATTGCCTCGCAGATGAAGAAGGAAGATTAGAAAATTTTCAGCTCCCCTTATATATTAGGCTTTTTGAAAAAACAAAAAACAAGAGAGTTGATGGTGCTGCATTTTTTACAATTAATAATCCAGCGATTAGTCCGCTCATCGGTTATATAGAAGACAATGAAGGAAAAAATAAAAAACCGTATTATGCAAAAAATATAGTGCACCGAAATCCTCAAAACGAAGAAAGCAATACTGACAAAGCTGAAGTAAATTTTAACGAAACAATGCAAGCGCTAAACAAATATATAGAAGACTATGTTGAAAAAGTTTCAAACAATATATTCAAACTCGATACAAGCATTCCATTTACCCAATGTGCCGCTTGCGAATACAAAAAAGTTTGTCGAACGACATATAGGGTTTCAGGAGATAAAAAAGCTTCAAGAGGCTTAATCGATCTTAGATTTTAAAAAGGGATAAGAAGGCAAAATATGATAGTGGAAAATTCACAGGCAGAAAAACTTATACGTAGCAAGACAAACGAAGAACAATTTAATGCAGTACAAATGCTCAAGAATGCAGTCGTAGCTGCAGGTGCAGGGAGCGGAAAAACGCGTGTTATTTCCTATCGATATGCCTACCTTATATGTGTGCGCGGTTATAAGGTAGCTGAGATTTTAACTCTCACCTTTACCGACAAGGCTGCAACACAGATGCATGAAAAAATTTACGAAGTGCTTAAAGAAATAGCAGAGCACAAAGAAGTGGACACCTCTATTCAAAGAGCAAAACAAGCGCTAGAAGATTTTCAAGACGCACGCATTCAAACACTCGACTCCTATGCATCATCCATTGTAAAAAATCAAGGACGACTATACGGATTGAGTCCAGACTTTATAATAGACCTTGAAAAAACAAGGGAAGAGGCGGAACGAGAAGCCTTACAATTTGCGCTGGAACACAAAGAAAATCAACACCTAAAAAACTTTATAGGTACACAGAACTTTGAATCAAAGGCAAAATCTCTTTTTGCCCAAACCATCGATACACAGAGTAGCTTAAGCAAGGCTATAAACTTCGAAAAAGATTTTGAAAAACAAAAAAAGCACATCCTTCATGAATACGGCACAATAACAAAAAAAATAAAAGATTTTTTTCAAACAGCTTTCAGTATATTTAATGAAATAGATGATAAAAAAGAAATGACTTCAGCAGCCTATAAAAACCTTGCCCTTTTTTACCAAGACAATACAGAGCTTGTTTTCCCACCTCTAGATTCTATAGCTTCTTTTTTTCACGATGAAAACAAAACTTTAAAGCAAGAACTATATGCTTGTCTTAAAACTTTTTACACTTTTCAAAAAATAGATAACCGAACAAAAAAAGAGGGACCACTTCTAGACATTAAAAATATCATCCGCGAGTCAAAAATTCTTTATGCAGAATTGAGCAGTATCATTCTTTATATTTTCAATGCACCTACTACCCAAGAACTCTACAAACTCCTTTCTCTTTTTCAAGAAAAATGGAATACAAAAAAAAGGCGCTCACTTATCCTCAGCTACAAAGATATTTCAGATCTTGCCCTTGAGATTTTAACACATCATTATGAAACACGTGAGTCCGAAAAACAAAGCTACAAGGCAATTATGATTGATGAATTCCAAGACAATAACCTCGAGCAAAAAAATCTTCTCTATCTCTTAGCAGAAAAACCTGTTTCGAAAAAAGATTTTATGCCTGAGATACCTTCAGAAAATCAGCTTGAACCAGAAAAACTTTTTTTTGTTGGCGATGAAAAACAATCGATATATCGATTTCGTGGCGCGGATGTTTCCGTCTTCCGAGGCTTACAAGAAGCCTTTGACTCAAGCATTCAACTTTCAACGAACTTTCGCTCTCATCCCTCTCTTATTACAAGTTTTAATTCTCTCTTTGGCGGGGCAGACTACCCCCAGAGCATGAAATCTTTTATTCAAAACCAAACAGGAGAAAGAATCCTCGATGTAGACAAGACGAGGGCTTCTATTTTTCTCAAGCCGTCACATATTATCGAAGGAGAAGAATTTCCCCTCTTCGAAGCCGAGTATCATGGAGTTCGCGCCCAAAATGCCAAAGAAAAACTGATACAAAGCGAAGATGAAATACAAGCAGCCATCCATTTTTGTTTTCATGTAAGCGAAGGTGAAGAAACTGAAGAGGATACAGGTGAGAGTGAAGAAAAAAACAAGGCTACGAAAAACACATCAAGCAATGAAGATGAAACCTTGACAAAGGACGAGGCTGAAGCATTTTTTACCGCAAATAAAATATCTGAACTAATAAAAAACTCAGAAGGCGAACTTAGCTTTTCCGATTTTGTTCTCTTATTTCGAAGCTATACAAAACAAAACTATTACGAAAAATACTTTAGAAATCTTGGCATACCCTATATCAGTGAAAGCATACGAAGTTTTTTCTCTGACGCTCCTGTAAATGATATTTTTTCACTTTTGCGACTTTTGGTTTTTCCCTATGACTCGCTCGCCTATGCAAGTTTTTTTCACTCCCCCTTTGTACGACTTAGTTTAGAAGGCGTCAACACCTGTATATATTTCCTAAAAAATAAAACCGAAAGCGAAACACCAAATCTCTTTGACACAGGAATAGTCGAATCTTTAAACGAAGAAGACAAGGAACGATTCCTCAGTGCAAAAGAACGTTTTGAAAACCTAGAGCTACTATCTAAACAATTAAATGTTGGAGAATTGCTTTCACATATTTGGTACACCGAAGGCTATCGCTACGAAACTCTCTGGAACAAAGATGTAGCGCTTTTCTCTGAACTCTATGATTTTTTATTTGAACTTGCTTGCCGACTAGACAGAAAAGGACAAGGACTTGTAGATTTTATAAAAATTCTTGACGAGCTTGAAAGCGGGGAGTCAAAATTAGAAGACATGGATATTCCCCTTGAAAGAGCAGGTGCAGTACGCATGATGAGCATTCATAAAAGCAAAGGCTTAGAATTCCCCATTGTTTTTGTGTGCGGCTTTGCAAATGAAGCAAGACGTTTTGGAAGTGGCGATGATGTATATTACGATGAAAACTTCGGTTTGAGTTTAAACTTCCCCAAAGACCCTTTAATACAAGACTGCAGTTCGAATTATTTTTACGTAAAAAGTAAAGCACTCACCGAACTAAAAGAGCAAGCAGAAATACGTCGCCTCATCTACGTTGCTTTTACTCGTGCGGAAAAGGCCTTGTATGTGACGGCTTCCATAAACCTTACAAAAGAAGACAAGAAAAATATTGCTAAACTAGAAGATGAAAACAGCAATCAAATTGAAGGAATTTTACGAGTAAAATATAAGGCACAAATGGATGCCGCCGAAAAACCAGATAGAAAATATATTTCAAAAGAATTTTCTAAACCTGGCAATATTATGCTATCATTTTTATACCCTATTTTAAACGACTTTTTAGAGCCCAATATTTTAAAACCAAACAATAGTATCAAACCTTTTCTCTTGGAAGAAATCCCTCAGTACCTCGAATCGGATGTTGAAAAAAAGAAAAAAAGATTGAGGCATAGCTTGTCTGATATGCAAAAAATCACAGCACCCTTGTATATAGAGTATAAAGAAAAAAAGATACATGAAGAAAAAAGCCACTATGTATATCCCAGCAATTTTGAAAAAGAAGAAAACACTACTCTCTTTTCCTACAATAAGCTTTTGCCAAAAGGCAAAGAAAACCAATACGCAGAACTCGATGCTGTTTTTGCAAGCTTTACCAACAAACAATTTGCGCCTGAAGACTTCGGAACAATTGTACATGCCTACTTGGAAGCGCACCAAAAAAACAGTGAACCTCGTCTTCCGAAAAACATACTTTCTTCTTTAAGCCCCAAACAAGAAAATATTGTCAAAGAAAGCGCAGAAAAAATGCTAGAGGGTTTTCTCAAAAGCTCACTGGGAGAAAAAGCAATTAAAAGTCCTTGGATAAAAAGCGAACTCTCCTATGCACATCTCATTGAAACAAAGAAAGAAACAGACGCGCACACTGGACATAAGATTATTCGTGGAAGCATTGACCTTGTCTTTGAAGAAAAAAATGAGGAAGAACACCCGTTAGACAAAAGCAAAAAAATCTTCCATGTCGTTGACTTCAAAACAGATTCTATGATTAAACCCGAACAGCATTATGCACAGCTTTTGTTTTATAAAAAAGCCCTCGTAGCCCTCAAACAGGTCCCAGAAGAAAACATTGTACTTCATCTCTACTATCTACGACAGGACCTTGATATTGAGCTAGAGGAGAATTTCCAAAATCTTTCTTTGGAAAACTTTATTTTTGAAAACAACTGAGTAAGATATAAGCTCTAAACTAGTTGTCCATCTCTAGAAAAATAATCGCTTGTTCAATCTCTGAAGCAAAATTGCTTATTTCTTCTACTTTATTTTGTCCATCTAACTCAAGCGACAACGTATATAAACTTGTCAATGCATCCTTCGATTGAAAAGAAATATCCTCAGGATATAAAACTTTATCTAAATAGGTATAACCCTCGTTATTATATGGCAATCCATTAAAGGGAGAAACTTGATTTAGTTTTTGATTCCACTTTGAAAGACTTTCTTTAAGCGCACCCTCATGAGGTTTTATTACCTTCTCTAAAAAAACATAACGATAGTTTTCAGACCTTCTATTTGTATAAATATCAAAAGTATAATTTTTAAGACTCACCCTTGCGTCTCCCTCTAAAAAATACGCTGTTAATATTCGCAACATAGCATCTGAGTCCGCAGTAAACAGAGTCTTAGGTAAATGTAATCCGACCTCGCCATTATACAGGATAAGATTATTTTCATCCCAATCGAAAACAAATTTCTCAAAAATCGGGTCCGAAGAATTAAGCACCTGGGCGTGAAAATCTGTAAACTGTTGCCAGTTATCTAAAGTACCAATATATGAAGGATAGACAAAATCACAAAGAAAAGGCATATCTAAAACAGCGCTATTGAAAACTCCTCCCGTGGAACCAAGTGAATAAAAAACATATACTCCCTCTGTTAGTGGCAAAGCATAACTTAAGATCATCATATCAGCGAAAGGTAGTTCCCAAAAATTTACAAACCAGGTCCTGCCAAAAACATCTACGTGAGTATCGGATGAATATGGTTCGCTTCCTAAAGAAGTTATTGCAATTTTTTCTCCAGCTACAGTTCTGTATAATCCGGTAGCTTGTAGCATATACTCCATGTACAAGGAGGGATTTTGAATCAAATCAATTAAGGAAAGCGTATCTGGTTTTTTTACAACACCCATATAATATCCCATCATATTGCCAAAAGAAACTGAACCGTTGTTTTCCAAAGCATACTCTGAAATATTAGATGGGTTAGCAAACTTCCATTTATTGGTTTCTGTAAGATAAACAGTATATGGAAAATACGTTAAATAAGAAAAACAAAAAAACTCCTGCCAGCCTTGAGAAGAAGAAAAACTTTTTTTCTCACCAGGAGAGAACTGCTTTCGCAAACTGTCGACAACTTTTTTAAGGTAGTTTTTGAATTCGATTGTTAGCTCATCTTTAACCTTATTAAATTTTTTTGGCAAAACCACTTCGACTTCAAATTTATGATAAAATCTTTCTGAAAAAATATTTGGCAAGGCGTAAAAAAAATAACTTCTCATTATACCTGTATTTTCTTGGACAGAGTGGATCTCTGAAAAAGGGAGAGCGTAATTTAAGTTTTCATTTTCACTTTTCATAGTATAATACCAAGCACCTTCCCTTCACTTGTAATAAGGGGCCACCAGAGTTGCCAGGACTTGCTGCTGCAGAAAAACGAATCCATTTCCACTCGCCATTTTGGTCTTCGTACGTTGTACTAGTATAAACACCGTTTCTGATTACAATACCATCACCTAAAGCATTGCCGACAGAAAAAACCTCTGTATTAAGTGAAACCTCTTCTGCCCACTCTAAGCCAAGATTTTCTGTATTAGAAAATCCTTCTACAGTAAAAACAATAAAATCCCGGTCTGTTGCAAACTTGCTTATAGAATCAACTTTGTACACTGCCCCCTTTTCATCTCTAATATAATAGTCCGTATAAACTGAATCTTCGTATAAATTAAAAACATGCGAAGCAGAATAAAACTGTTTATCTTTCATCAAAAAGGCCGTGCCTAAAGGAATGTATTTATCATTTCGTATTGAAAAAGCAATTCGAGCCAAGGGAAGTGTTTTTTCATAACTTAAATTTCCTTCTTGAGGCTTTTCTACAACAACCTCAAAAACATTTGAACGCACAATACTTAAAACCTCTGGTTTAAGAAGGGTTTGAGAAAAGGCGTTGTTTATAATTAAAACAACAAAAATTCCCAACAGTATTTTTTGTTTTTTTAAACAAAATCTAAAAGAAACTCACTACAAGCTTGCAGTTTAGCTTTCCAAGTTTCATAAGAATCGTCCCAAGAAAATCCCCTTTCGATAAACCACGGTGGTAAAGGCAATATTTGATTTTGATAAAAACTTTTTTCTTTATCCTCTAGCTCAGCAAATGATTCAATGTGATCTCTTTTATATGCTTCAAAAGAAGTCGTTATTGCTTTATAAAAGAAAGGTTTTTCATTATTAAAAGGAAAGGAAGATAATGAAGTAAAAAGGATATAAGAGCTAGGGATCTTCTCTCCGCCAAAGAAAATACCTTCCGGAATGTCAACATCGGTGAAACGTTTCCGCTTTGTCCATAAAAATATTGGGCTTATAGCCCTAAGGAATCAAAGATTCCTGTTTTAATATGGTTTTTCATTCTGTATTATCTATGATGTTATTCAAAAATAGTTTCGTTTAATAGTTCCCAAAAGAAAATGCTACTTTCGGTAAATATTTCATTACAAGTATCAAGTAATATTGCAACAAAAACAGGATGATCTATTCTGTCAAAATCTTGACCAAGAGGATAATACGACAGCCCTGTTTCAGCTTCATTTGATGTAACTAAATACGGAAATTCAATGGAACAATTGGAAAATTCTGACGGCTGAATTTCTGCTGTTAAGTAATACCCCCTCCCTCCGCCCCTATCGGTATATATTGAAGGATTCTCAAAGGTAAAAACTTTAAATCTAATCCCGTTGATTATTTTCACCTCTTCATTCACTACAGAAATTGTTTTTTTAATATTCTCTGAAAATGTATCATATGTAATATCAGCTATAGATAACTGAAACAATACGGTTATGCCTATTGCCTTTCCTTTTGATGAAAGAAAATTCGGCGGAGAGAGAAGTACAAAAGATTGTTTATTATCAATACCGGTAAACTTTAGATTCCACTCTCTCTCAAGATATATTGAAGTACCTAAAATACGACTGAGAAGCCTAAAATGATCACCCTGCGGCCTTATAACCCATGTTTCTTTATCAGCATAGTTTTTATTTGTTTCAGGCTGTTGCAACATGTCCTTAAATGTATTGTACAGCCGATAATCTGAAACATCGACATCTCGTAATTCTGCAGCCGTTTCCATTGCCCTAAATCCATTTTTGAACATGGACGAAAACAGACACGAATAAGAATAATCTTCTAAAAAAGCAGGATGCAGCAAGCGCATATCATCTATTCTATTAATTACGTGAATAAACTCATCCACACCTTTAATAATCTGGGCAGAGCTGCTTAAGTAATTGCCATAAATCCAAGAAGTTCTGTAGTCATTTGGATATTGAGCTTTAAGAACGGATACTTTTGCTTCAATTTTTTGAGAACAGTTCTCAACATCAATATTATACATGTACCGTAAAACTATAAGTTGAAGGAGCTCTAAATCATATGTTCTGTTGGTTTGTTTATCTATCTCTGCTTCAAAAGCGAGAGCTTTAGTGGCTAAATCTTCTTTACTGACAGGATATCCCCATTCTGGAGAATAATGATTAATATAAATAGAATAAGCCAGAAAATCCTCCAGTTTTTCCTGAAATATTGGAGTCTGGGGTAAATTGGAAAAAACAATTGCAGACAAATTTGCATACATCGGTGCCGCACAAACTGCAACTAATAAAAATATAAGTATCCTTCTCATTCTTTCTTCTCCTTCTCTTTTTTACTTTACTATAACATCTTTTGCGCCATCAGCATAGCAAATAGTTTGCTTTCCATTTCATTCTGCTGTCATATCCTTTGCAAAGCTTGCATTATAACTTGCTTTTTGTTTTATATCGACATAAAAAACAACCTTTTCATTTTCCCAAGCTTTTATACCAAAACCATCAGCTGTCGTCATTATCCCAACCTCTGCTCCTACATTAGAAATTTTCGGGCATAATTCTCATTCATATAAATCCAAGGCATCGCAAAATATTCCTGTTATAGCTGTGTCTTCATATTTTCTTCCCGGATACACTTCTTTAATAATAAATTGAAAGCTATCATATCGTTTAGAAAATTCTAGCACTTGCATTTCACCAGTATCATTCAATTCTCTTTCTTCAACATTAACTAAATTTTTATCTCTATCAAAACAATGTATAAGCAAACGCTTTACCCTTGCATTATCATAAAACAAAGATGGTTTTTCTGGTGAAAAGAACCCATTGATTATGTAAATTCTTCGAGAGCCATCCCCGACATTTAAGAAGGAAACACTTTCTCCAATACCAAAACCTTCAACTCCTTCAACCCAGGATTTTGTCAAGTCCCAAGTGCTTAAATTTTCCGCCTTGTATATAACTTCCTTACCGTTCAAAACTTCAGTTAAATGCGATGTTGCTTTATAATGAAACCCTGACCAAATCCACGGCTCTGTTGTGTGTGTTCCTCTTCTCGTGCAAATGATTGTTTTTTTCTGGTTATAATCATACATAAGTAAATGTTTTGCATCTGCAGAAAAAATATATAATTTATTATTCTCTTCATCAGACTTAAGATCAGCTATTAAATACGCATTTTCTTTTTTTAATGTATACGTATATTTTTTTTCAGTTACCTCATAATCTAAACTAATATAAATAGCTTTGAAAAGACCTTCTTCAAAAATATAAAAAGCACCAGGGTCTTCAATAAATAAAACTTCTTCAAACGGATACTCTTTAGCAAAAGTGGAGGTCAAAACAAACAAACTCATAATTAATATAATAATTTTTCTCATGGATAAAAATACTCCCTTATATAACCTTTCATGACATCTCCAGGTTTAACATTATTTCTTTCAAGAAACTCTACAAAAGAATCTGTATATTTAGAATTATACATTGGGCAACCTCCAGAAGCTAAAGGCACTTCTCTATCTGTAGATAATTGAAAATTGGAATGAACTCGAATGGGAGCTGTATCAGAATCACCTGGTATTTGCCCAAGATCATTTGTTTTAGCTCCGCCATTCAATTGAGCATTTTGTACATTAAAAACAGGTCCTTTATAATTTGATCCTTGTTTATTATAAAGAGATTGACCTGCTTCTTGATTATTACCAAGATACTGAAGAGCAAACTCACTAAATGGAGATATTGTGTTTCCTACTGGATATGCTAACTCACCGTCTGAATTAAAATAACTAACATACGTCTGGGCGTCAAAAAGGACAAAATTATCGCCTGTTTCAAAATTCTTAAACTCGATTCTATCTAGTCCTCTCTGGGTTCTATCGAAAGTTGATCTATTACTATCTTCACTTCGAACTATTATAAACGACACAGAACTTTCCGACTCAAAATAACCTTGTTTCACATCCCCCGCACTCAACCCCCACAAGTCCACAAAATTAACTGGGTCATTCGAGCAGTATGCGTACCAGTTGTGTCCATCGCGTATGGGGTCTACTGTCGTGAAGCGTGCTGTCTTTGGGGAGTAATCTCTATATCCGTAGTTTGACAAGCCAGTTACAGGGTCGTAGGGTTTTCCAACATAGCCGTAATCGTTGGTCTCGCCAAAGGGTTTACCAAAGACGTCGTAGTCGTAGTAGTTCGCATTCAAGCCATCATCGTGGGTGGCAGACCGAACGCTTCCTATCATGTCGGTTCCGAAGTAACTGCGTTTTGTCGATGCACTTGTTGTTCCGCTGCGATTTCCTGTGCTTGAGCTTGTTGTGCTTGTGCTGTAGCTATTT
>FZPS01000059.1_pt125 | contig 22929 bp, 20 predicted proteins | sample 1817821 | NCBI WGS metagenome assembly FZPS01 (sample SAMEA104158645, study PRJEB21678) | metagenome | place: Germany | collected 2015-04-21 | reverse complement strand
ATCTTATTGATGAGGCAAACATAGAGAGTCACGGAATGTCTCACCATAAAGACAGAACATTAGCCAATTATCCGGATTGGAAGTTATCCTTTGAACAAAGAATGCAACGGATGGTACAAAGAGATAAAAACTTCACCTCCATTGTGACTTGGTCTTTAGGGAATGAATCCGGATATGGAGATCATTTTGAAACCATTTACTGGTGGACTAAGGAAAATGACCCTACCCGTCCCGTTCAATATGAAGGATCCGGAAAGCAAGGTGTATCCGATATCTATTGCCCGATGTATGCCCGTATATGGCGATTAAGAGAACACGTCAATCAAAGACAACCTAAACCTCTGATTTTGTGCGAATATGCGCACGCCATGGGAAACAGTGTGGGTAATCTGCAAGATTATTGGGATCTAATCTATAAACACGATCAATTACAAGGTGGTTTTATATGGGATTGGGTAGACCAGACCATAGAAATAGAGGATAAAAAAGGAAATAGAATTTTTGCTTATGGTGGCGACTTGGGCTTTGTAGGAATTCCTAATGATTCCAATTTCTGTTCCAATGGTTTAGTTGCTGCTGATCGTTCATTGAACCCTCATATTTGGGAAGTGAAAAAAGTGTATCAATACATCCATTTTGAACCTAAGAGTTTCACTCCAAACAGATTAATGGTAACTAACCGTTATGATTTCATTACTCTGGATAATTTTTCATTAAATTGGAGAATCGAAGCAAATGGAAGAATAGTACAGTCGGGTAGTATGGATTTCCCAACTATACTTCCTCATAAGACTGGAGAAGTATTTATTCCCTATGAACCCATAAAGAATCAACAAATAGAGCATTTCTTAATTGTTGAAGCTGTTCTTAAAGAGGAGTCCCCTTTAATACCCAAAAATCACATTTCTGCCATTGAGCAATGGTGCATTTCAGGGCAAACTCAAGAAATAGCGAAAGAACAACCTACAGGAGGAATACTTGATATTGATAAAATAAATCAAGATGTAGTTATTAGAAATGACAAAGACTTCTCAATTACATTTTCCAACCAAACAGGAAAAATAACAAGTCTGGTATATAATCAACAAGAAATGCTGAAAGAGGGATTTGAACCTAATTTCTGGCGTGCTTTAACAGATAATGATGTAGCAAACAGAACTCCAGAACGATGTATTCTTTGGAAAGATGCCGGTAAGAACCTGAAATTAACAGATTTCACCATTAACGACTCCCATAAAAACCAGATTCAAATAGTATCAACATACGAAATGGTGGAGTTAGCCTCAACATTGAAACTTTCATACACCATTCTATCGAATGGCGTAATGCAAGTAAATATGCATTTCATACCAGGAAAAAAACAGCTTTCTGAAATTCCCCGATTCGGAATGAGATTAATCCTACCCAAAGAATATGATAATATGACTTGGCTTGGACGTGGGCCACACGAAAACTATCTGGACAGAAAAAACTCTGCTATCATTAGTCGTTATGAAGCTACAGTTTGGGAACAATTCCATCCGTATGTGCGTCCTCAGGAAACCGCAAACAAATGTGATGTACGATGGGTAGCATTAACAAATGATAAAGGAAACGGATTGCTCTTCATTGGAGAAAAACCTTTAAGTGTCAGTGCATGGAATTTCACGCAAGAGGATATCGGTTATATTCCTTTTGATATAGAAAGAAAACATGGAGGAAGCATAGAGAAAAAAGATTTCGTTTGGTTCAATGTCGATCATCTACAAATGGGGGTCGGAGGTGATACAACTTGGGGAGCACAAGTTCATCCGGAATATACCATTTCTCCCGAAGAAATCTCTTACTCCTTCACATTATCCCCCATTCAATCAAATGAGAATATGGACAACAAAGCACTTAAAAGCTGGTTTTAACTATTAAAGAAAACAAGATGAAAAAGATATATAATAAAATAAAGCTACTTACTTTTGTTCTCCTATTAGTTGGCTGTAATAACACGCAGAGTTATATACAAGAACAATATCCTAATATCATAGATATTGAATATACTCCAACGAAAAAAGAACGTTGCACCGGCTGGTTCACAGATCAGGGAGCATGGATGGGATTCACCATCCCTTCAACAAAACAATGGATCAATGGCTTTTGTGGTCCTTTCAGCTTAGAACACAGAACCTGGATTGCAGATGCAGTTGTAAATGTATCATTAAAAAACAAGGAACTTGAAATTCTACCCAAATCAACAAATTACATTCCCGGTGAAATTCAAATAGTTTCTAAATCTGACGAGGGTACTATTACACAAGAACTGTTCTTTGTAGATAATCATACGGTTTTAATCCACATTCAATCAACGGCTAATCAACCACTAACTCTTTCAGCTAAAAATTGGGATGAAGGTGTTATTCTAGCTAAGGATCAGAATAAAGTAATCGCAATTCACCCTAGTGGAGAAATTGTCAGGATTGTCTTTCCTGAACAGACAGAAATAAGCTATACGGAAGAAAACTATGAAGCAATATGCAATAGCAAAGATTTCTTTGTAGAGATCAATCATTTCTATAAGAAAAATGAGAATGAAGTCAGTAAAAACAACTATCCTTCTCAATTAAATAAAGCAAAATACTTAAAAGAGGAAAATAAGCTACGATGGAACAATTACTTACAAGCTGTTCTTCGTGATGATATGCCTATGGAATACAATCGAATTGCCGTAAAATCAGTAATTACATTAATATCCAACTGGCAAAGTCAAAAGGAAGGTTTATTACATGATGGAATCGTACCTAGTCATGCTGTGGGTTATTTCATGGGTTATTGGGCATGGGATACCTGGAAGATCGCAGTAGCTATGGCTAAATTCACTCCTCAATTAGCTAAAGACCAAATACGTTCAATGTTCGATTATCAACTCTTGGATGGCATGGTAATAGATTGTATTTATTCCGATCCGGAAGAAAATAATCAAAGAGATAGTAAACCCCCTTTAGCAGCATGGGCTGTTTATGAAGTATTTAAACAAACTAACGACACCGCCTTCTTACAGGAAATGTATTATCCTTTAGTTTCCTATCACAAATGGTGGTATGAGAAAAGAGATCATAACCAAAATGGGATATGTGAGTTTGGATCAACTGACGGAACATTAGAGGCTGCAGCCTGGGAAAGCGGCATGGATAATGCCATTCGTTATGACAATGCAAAAATGGTACAGAACGGTGATGATGCATGGAGCATGGATCAGGAAAGTGTGGATTTGAATGCTTATTTGGCTTTTGAATATTCACTACTTGAAAAAATAGCTCAAATCATAGAGCAACCCTTGGATATACCTCAACAACCAATAGATATTGCAAACTATTTCTTTGATGAGGAAGAAGGTTATTTCTTTGATAGAAAATTAAGTGACGGCTCTTTCGTTAAAGAGTTCGGTAGTGATGGCTATACCCCGTTCTGGACTAATATTGCTACAAAAGAACAAATGGATAAAGCCATTGTCCATTTTCAAGATCCCAACAAATTTGCCACCTACATACCTTTTCCAACTGCCTCTGCAGATAATCCCAAGTTTATGCCTAACGGCTATTGGAGAGGTCCCATTTGGCTAGATCAAACCTATTTTGGAATCAAAGGTTTACGAAACTATGGCTATAATGAGCTTGCTGACACCTACACCAAACAGGTCTTCGACCGATTAGATGGGTTAACAGGAAATGCTCCCATACACGAAAACTATGATACACACACCGGTGGGCGATTAAAAGCACCTCATTTCAGCTGGAGTGCCGCACATCTTTTAATCTTATATGAAGAATATGGTAAATAGTCTTTAAGTCTTAAATTTAAGAAGCCATTAGATACTGAAACTCTTCAGTAAATAATGGCTTCTTTTCATAGGGATTCTTTTGTATCTCTACTTTCTCTTACGCATTAAGAAGAAAGAGTCTAGCCGCTTGGAGACCTTAATCCTCATCATCAAGGATTACCGCATCTTCCACATCACTGGAAGAAAAAAGCTTATTGGGTTTATTACGATGTCTAGCAAACTTAAACCAATTAATTAATTCTGAAATAGCATAAACCATACTTGCTATTCCTATAATTATCAAAGCCGTTTCTTGTACACCAATCGGATTAAGTAACGAGAAAAGTCCCGCTAATAGAATAAGAGAAGGAACAACGTAAAACCCTAAAGGTACACGCATCCATCTTCTTGCAGAGGTTAATGATGCTACTTGCTGTAGACCTCCCAATAGTAAGATAAAACCTAAGATATAGGTAAATATCTTAGCAAAAAAAGTAGGTAAAATAACAAGCATCAACCCTAATAAAAAAGCTCCCAGACCATCTAAAGGAAAAGAGTGTTTTCTCTCTTTTTTAGAAGATTGCCCCAGAAAACTTAATATAGCTATTAAACCGGAAGCAAGGAATACTACTCCTATGGCTATAATTATATAATCTATTGCTGCACCGGGCCACACAACTAATATCAACCCTATGATAAGAGCAAATATGATGCGAATAAAAGGATAGTTCAGTTTTTTCATGTTATGTATATATATTACTATTTATTTTACAACCTTATTACACTAAAAAAATTTTATTAAATCTTAGAAAGTAAAGTCATATCATCTTTCTATTTTATTAATATCTTTACTACGGATACTAAAGTAACCAAGTATTACAGTTATAAGCAAGTAAACCCCTGAAATTTTAACCCCACAGATTAGCTAAAAGCTAAAATAAAGAAAAGAAGAATGATAAAAATGGTAACAAAGGATAAAGAATTCTCTTATTCTGTCATAGAAACTCAACTGAGAAAGAAAGAAGATTTCCAAGAAGAAATATCCTATTCATTATATGACACTGCAGATTTGAGTCAATTATTTATTGCCTCAACACAATATGGGGTCTGTTTTTTGGCTCCTTTGTCTTCTATACAATTAGGGATAGCTGAATTAAAAGAGCAATATCCAAGAGCAATAATATCACACAAAGAAACCAAAGTACAGGAACAAGTAGTCTCTTTTTTTAATGAAGAACACCACATACAAAAGAAAATCCCACTCCACCTAATAGGTACAAACTTCCAATTAAAAGTCTGGAATGCATTACTTGCTATCCCCATAGGGAACAAAACAACTTACCAATCCATTGCAAAACAAATAGGTCATGCTAAAGCTTTTCGGGCTGTAGGAACCGCTATTGGAAAAAACCCAATAAGTCTACTGGTTCCTTGTCATCGGGTAATTAGATCCGATGGCAAATTAGGTGGATATCGTTGGGGTATTCCTATCAAAGAGAAAATATTAAATTTAGAAAACATAAAATAGAATAAGCAATATCGATATGATTCAAGAAAGACAAATACAATCCTACACTACTTAAAATTAAAATAAGATATCATTCCATTTCCCCTAGAACCTATTGGCCTTAATCCTGCAGGAAACAAAAAAATAAAAAAACTCGCTTTTTGTTGGTTTATTAAAATAATCTTTTTTAGCTTTGCTTTTAGATACAAAAACAAAAGAATTATTCGATGATTTATTTATCAAAACATACAACTTGGTGGTGGCGCCGTTTACAACTTCAACAGTCGTAAGGGATCATCGCTCGTATGTAAAAAATAAGAATCATCTAAATAGATATAAAGAACCATAAAAAGAGCCTTGTCGTACTTGCGACAAGGCTCTTTTTTTATGCTCAAATTTTCAACTAAATCATAAACAAAATAAAAAATGAAAAATTATTCAGTTAACGAAAACGGATTTTACGGTGAATTTGGAGGAACATACATTCCTGAATCCTTACATGCGTCCATTGACGAGCTAAAGGAGAATTATTTAAAGATCACCCAGACGGAGAGTTTCAAAAAAGAGTTCAACCAGCTGCTAAAAGATTATGTAGGTCGCCCTTCCCCTCTTTATCTGGCAAAAAGATTATCTAAAAAGTACAATGCCAAGATTTATCTAAAACGCGAAGACTTGAACCATACAGGGGCACATAAAATAAATAATACGATTGGACAGATTCTTCTAGCCAAACGGATGAACAAAAAAAAGATTATAGCAGAGACCGGTGCCGGCCAGCACGGTGTCGCTACAGCCACTGTTTGCGCCTTGATGGGAATGGAATGCACCATTTTTATGGGGAAGACTGATACCAAACGTCAGCGCATAAATGTTGAAAAGATGAAAATGCTAGGAGCAAAAGTAAAGACAGTAACTTCCGGTAATCAAACCTTAAAAGATGCAACAACCGAAGCCATTCAATACTGGTGTTCACATTCCTCTGACACCTACTATTTAATCGGATCAGCGGTAGGACCACACCCCTATCCCGATATGGTATCTCGTTTTCAATCGGTTATTTCAAAGGAAATAAGAAAGCAGCTAATGGAACAAGAAGAAAGAGAATATCCTGACTATCTTATTGCTTGTGTGGGAGGTGGAAGCAATGCCGCCGGAACAATCTATCACTATTTAGATGATGAACGAGTAAAAATAGTACTGGCTGAAGCCGGAGGGTTAGGCATAGAATCCGGACAAACGGCTGCTACGCTTAATATAGGTAAAAAAGGAGTTTTACACGGATCCTATACGTATGTCATGCAAGATGATGAAGGAGAAGTCATTGAACCTTATTCCATCTCTGCAGGACTGGATTACCCCGGTGTAGGTCCGCTTCATGCCCACTTAAAAAGCATAAAAAGGGCTCAAGTATTTGCCATCAATGACGATGAAGCCTTGGATGCAGCTTTTGAATTAACTCGTATGGAAGGAATCATACCTGCCATAGAATCTGCTCATGCCTTAGGAGCCTTGAATAAGATTCAATTTAAGCCAACAGACGTTGTAGTGTTGACTGTTTCAGGAAGAGGAGATAAAGATATGGATGCCTATCTTTCTGCATTGAAGGAACGTTCTAAAGTATTAGAGTATGCTAAGATTTGATTGAAAAAGAAATTCAATTGATAAAACCTACTTTTCAACTGGACTAAAACTTTAGAATCCGACTCTCATGAACACAAAATAATAGAATCATAGAATCAGGAAACGGATGATTTCCCAATTCCTGATTCTATTTAAGTTACCGGCTGACAAAGTCTTTTCACCTCTATTTCTCAATACTATAGTTCTAGTACAATTCTATAATATCAAATCATTTAGATAGTATAGGACTATTTTCTAAATCGTGAGACTCAAATTATGAAAAGGATAATGCCTTAATTACTTTAAATTTAGCATCATTCTATCTATATTCGCTATACAGTTCAGAAACGGTTATTCATTATAACTGATTAACTATTTCATAACAATACGAATAGATAATATATTAAGTAAAAAAACACTTTATGACAAAAATAAATTTAAGCCTACTTTTTCTTGTCTTTCTACTTTTCTTTGGTTGCAACATGGCTTCTAAGAAAGATACGATCAATAAAAAGGAATTAATTTCTGTATTAAAACAGGACTCTGTAAAAATCATTGATGTCAGAACTAAGGAAGAATATGAGGAAGCACATATTCCCAATGCAATAAACTATCCCATTGAAAGCTTAGAAGACAGCTTGATACATTTAGATAAATCGGAGAAAATCATTGTTGTCTGTAGAACTGGGAATAAAAGTAGAAAGGCAACAAAATTACTCCTCGATAATGGGTTTGAAAGAGTTTATGATGGAGGGAAATGGCAAAATACAGAAAAAATACTCAAAGAGCTTGAGAAATAAAGTAATACAAAACTCCTCTATATAGTATTATCTATGAATGGCATCCTTCCCTAAAGAATAAAGTGCAATTTTCTTTATTTACATATGAGTTAATTTAGATGGAAGTAAACTATATAATTAATTAAATATGTATATTTGATGCCAAAACAATCAAATTTCAAACTTTATGCAAGGAAATACACCTTCCATACTATTGATATACACAGGAGGAACTATCGGAATGATAGCGAACGAAGATACTGGAGCTCTTGAGAATTTCAATTTTGAGCGCTTGCTAGAGTATATTCCTGAAGTACAGAAATTAAACCATAACATATCTGCTTACTCTTTTTCTCCCCCAATGGATTCATCAGACCTAGAGCCTTCTGCTTGGGTTACATTAACTAAGATCATTAGTGAGAATTATGACAAGTACGATGGTTTTGTCATTCTCCATGGAACAGACACCATGGCATATACTGCATCTGCCCTTAGTTTTATGCTAGAAAACTTAAATAAAGCAGTTATTTTAACCGGTTCTCAACTCCCTATTGGAGTGTTAAGAACAGATGGAAAGGAAAATTTAATAACTTCTATTGAAATTGCAGGGGCAAAAAACGAGGATGGAAAGCCTATGGTTCCTGAAGTATGTATCTTTTTTGAAAACAGATTATTAAGAGGAAACCGGACGACCAAAATCCACGCTGAAAATTTCAGCGCATTCCGTTCCTTTAATTATCCTTCACTTGCTGAAGCCGGAATTCATATTAAATACAACACGACTTTCATTAGAAAACCTACTGACAAAAAACTGGTAATACATGACCAATTCGATCCTAATGTAGTTGTTTTAACTCTATTTCCGGGTTTACAAGAAGAAATCGTACGTTCCGTTTTACACGTAAAAGGCATAAAAGCCATGGTACTTAAAACTTATGGATCGGGCAATGCTCCACAAAAAGAGTGGTTCATCAGAGAATTGAAAGAGGCGATTGACCGAGGAATCGTTATTGTAAACGTTACACAATGTCCGGCTGGAGCTGTTGAAATGGAACGGTACGAAACTGGAATTCAATTATTAAAAATAGGCGTAACCAGTGGACATGACTCAACCTCTGAATGTGCCATTACTAAATTAATGTTTCTTTTAGGTCAAGGTTTTTCTCCTGAAAAAGTTAGAGAATTAATGGAAACCAATCTTGTCGGAGAACTAACAGAACACACTTACAATATATAATTTGCTCGGTCTGGGAGAGAGCAAGGTTATAACCCAGACCGATGCTTGTTCTCTCCCAGACCGACAAAGCTTCGCTCCCAGACCCTATTTTCTTTCTCAGTAAGAACTCTCTTGCCTCTTTTCTATTCCATTATTTCGTTCTTTAATAAAACAGAAAAAGAACCACTTAAATAGATTATATAACTTTTTATAATTTATGTTTTATTAATGCCGAAATCATTATATTTGCACTTACTGATTACTTACACGGGAAGATACAATTCGTGTTTCTGTTATACCTCTTTACCTCCCCGCTTATTCAAGCAATCGCTTTTTATTAACTTTAAAAGTATTAACGACTAAATGAAAGCAAAATGTTTTCTTTCAAACGGTCTATCTACAGCCGCATTATCAAGCTTGCTTATGATAAGTTGTGTTAATGAAATTGCAGATGAGTCAAATAAGGAAGCAGGTAATACTCCTATTCAGTTATCCACTAACATTCATTATGTTAAGTCACGAGTTATAAATAATGAATTTCAGCATAAGGATATGATTGGATTATATGTACTTACACAACCCAACACCCTAGACAATGAAAGATTTATTGAAAATGCTACACTTGTTTATTCAACTGAGGATGATTTTCAACCTGAAGACACTCTCTACTTCCCTAGACAAGAAATACTTTGTGACTTTATCAGCTACTATCCTTATCAAACAAAAGGATTTGAAACTCATCAATCCAGTATTCAAGTAGAGCTTAAAGAAGATCAATCAACCCTTGAAAACTATTCTCTATCAGATTTTATGATAGCATCCACTAAGAACATAAAAGCAACGAATCAACCTGTTGGACTCACTTTTGAACATAAAATGGCTAAACTCTATTTGAATATAAAACCTAAGGATGAAAAGAATAAAATAACCGATATACTCTATGACTTCCCTAAAATCTCACTCAATGGATTCTATACAGAAGCTACCTATAATATGAACAACGATTCTTTCTTTGACTACAAAAGTGAAAAAACAATTCATCCTCATGGCGAATGGATTTTAAAAGATAAAGAGCTCTTAGGCAAAGAGGTTCTTCTGTTGCCACAACCCATATCTGAAGAACAGCAAAGCATTACGCTAAACATTGACAATGAAAGTTACTCTTGTTCATTACCCACCAACTTGATTCTCACACCGGGAGAAAGCATTGAACTCACCATAAATTTCACTCCAGCAAAAGGCATAGAGCTAGAGAGTATCCATCCCATTATTGAAGAATGGAATAAAGGAAATCCGTTAGAAACAGAAAATCAACAAATGCACAAGCAAATTTCACTTGCTGACTTAAACTTCCAAAACTCAAATATCTATCTTCTTCTTTCGGAAAAAAGAGATCCTCTTTATGAAATAACTAAAGAATATTTATGTTCACAAACAATGAGAGAACAAGCTATTATAGCCTATCCCATGAAAAACAATAAAGCAGACTTGACAAAGGGCACAGTTCTCAGTATCATAAATAACAATACGAACATTCAAGGAGGCGAAATAGGCTGGAACATATTGGATAACTCTTTTCAATATACAGAAGGAACCTTGCCTCCAATAACCTCCTTCTTCATAAATGAAAAGAATGAAATTGTTTTTGATCTTCCTGAAAAGGCTCAGTCTGTTTATCTTTGTGATAAGGTATTAATTGATAAAAGAGCAGATGAGCAAAACAGTTACCCCTTAGTTAAAATAGGAACACAGTATTGGATGCGGACTGAATTAACAACCAACTATTATATAGATGGTAAAAAGATAAAGATATTATTCGATACCATTGACAAAGAAATTCCATCTATAATAAAAACAAAAGATTATCCGAACTACTATTTTTATAATGATTTAGCAGTCGTATCCAAGAAGCTAGCTCCACAAGGGTGGAAAATACCTTCTATTAAAGAATGGAACCGTCTTATTGACTATATTCAGAATGAAAAATCCGTATTGCAAAGTGGTGTATGGATCGATATGGAGGTTAATAATTTAACCGGGTTCGATGCTAAACCTATAGGTGTATTTGCAAAATCAAAATATCAAAGTAAAGATAAAGCCTCAGTTTTTTGGGCATTGAGTGACAGCTCTCCTAGTCTACTAAATGAAAAATCAATAGGACTCTATACTACTCAAAAAGAAGTTGATTTGATTCCTTACTCAAGGGAGAGAGCTTTCTCTATAAGATGTTTAATGATACAATAAAATAGAATCTACAATAAATCCATTTATAATATATATAAAAAAGCCCCTTGCTAAGTAATCAAAGCAAGGGGCTTTTTTACCTGTTAATTTATTCTAAAATTGAAAATTAGCTTCAACATAACGGATAAAGGCTTCATTTATTAATTTCACACCTCCTTGAGTTGGATAATCCCCACTAAAATACCAATCTCCAGTATGGTTTGGACAAGCTTCATGCAAACTTTCTATAGGTTGAAAAACAACTTCTATCTCAGCTTGGACATGTTCAGGTTTAAGGAGCTCTACCATCTTTACCGAGAGCTCTTCATTAGTAAAAGGAGCATAGATTTCTTTTACCGGGTTAACCATTCGTTCTTTAGGCTTATTTTCCTGTGCTTTAGCTTTCCTATAAGCAGACTCAATGATATACTTCATATCTTTCTCTTTAAGCAACTCAATAGCAGAACGGAAAATAACTAACTCATCCATACTGGACATATCTATTCCATAATAATCAGGATAACGAATTTGAGGTGCAGAAGATACAATGACTATCTTTTTCGGTGATAACCGATCTAATATTCCTAGAATACTCTGGCGAAGTGTAGTACCTCTTACTATACTATCATCAATGATTACTAAATTATCAGTATTAGCCACCAAACTACCATAAGTTATATCGTAAACGTGGGCAGCCCAATCGTTACGAGTATTCCCTTCTGCAATGAAAGTACGCAACTTTATATCTTTAAGAGCTACTTTTTCACTTCGTATACGTTTAGAAAGTATTTCCTCTAACTCTTGAACGGTCGGTGTATGCCCTAGAGCATGAATCTCTTTTGCTTTCTTTTCATTTAAATAATTATCTAAACCTTGTAAGAGTCCATAATATGCCACCTCTGCTGTATTAGGGATGTACGAAAACACAGTATTAGTTACATCGTAATCTACGGCCTTTAATATACTAGGGACCAGTTTCTCTCCAAGTAGCTTCCGTTCTTCATAAATATCACTATCACTTCCTCTGGAAAAGTAGATACGCTCAAAAGAACAAGCTCTCTTTTTCTGAGGTTTAGTTATTTGTTTAAATCGTAGTTTACCTGTTTTATTAATCAACAAAGCTTGCCCCGGTTCTAATTCATGAATTTGATCGGCAGTCACATTAAATGCAGTTTGAATAGCCGGTCTTTCAGAAGCAACAACAATAACCTCATCATCCTGATACCAATGCACCGGACGAATGCCCCAAGGGTCTCTCAAAGTGAATACCTCTCCACTACCTGTCAACCCACTAACCACATATCCACCATCCCATTCATTACTCGAGGTCTTTAAGACGTTGGCTATCTCTATATTCGATTCAATATATTGAGTTATATCTTGTTCTGTCAACCCTTTCTCCTTTTCGGCAATTTGATAGACGCGCTCCACCTCTCTATCTAAACGATGCCCCATCTGTTCCAGCAGAATATAAGAATCTGCATAGACTCTTGGATGTTGCCCATTAGTTGTTATGCTTGAGAAGATATCATCTAAATTAGTCATCATAAAATTACCGCAGATGGCCAGATTCTTGGCACGCCAATTATTTCTACGCAAGAAGGGATGCACATAAGAGAGTCCTGACTTACCAGACGTTTCATAGCGTAAATGTCCTAAATAGATCTCTCCGATAAAAGGTAAGTTCTTCAACTCAGAATTTAAGTCATCAATCTTTTTTGTAGCAAGCCCATTGAACTTGTCGTGTATCGTATTGAATATCTGGGCTATGGCATCGGCTCCTAACTCTCTTTCCCTAAATAAATATTCCTCACCGGGATTTGCCTTCAGCTTTAGACAAGCAATACCGGCACCATCTTGCCCCCTGTTATGTTGTTTTTCCATTAACAGATACAAACGGTTCAATGCATACATCCATGATCCATATTTTTCTTGATAGTATTCAAGTGGCTTCAATAAGCGGATTATAGCCACACCACATTCATGCTTTAATTCTTCCATTGGTTGTAGTTCGGTAGTTTTATTTTTTTCAAGATTTCATTGAAATCATAAATCCACTACAAAAGTAGTTTTTTTTATGATTCTAAAATGTAAGAATCACCATTTTTTTTAATAGGATTGGTGGCAAAGTCCAATCTGTTTTTGACTCTAAATCCTTTTAGGATAATATAAAAGAGACTAAACTAAAAGTGTTTAAAAAAGAAAATCCGCAACCCTTCTAAACGAAGGATTACGGATTTTTTTGTTGTATTGTTTCCTCTTTTGTTAAATTATCATTCGGAATTCATCCATTCTTATATCACCTTCCGAATGACTTTGCTTACTTCTTACCTTTTCTATTAAACATTAAGGTAGGCCGTAAGATCATCAGCAGAGATGTTTTTGGCAACAATCTTGCCTTTTTCATCTATTAAATAGTTCGAAAATCCCCGATTCAATTTGAATTTTTTGAATAACTTGGATTCTTGACCTGCTGTTTCAACAAAACAGTTAGGTGTGACTATCTGATCTTTCCTAACAGTCTCTTCAAAGATGGATTGATAATCATCAAACGAGACTGATACTAGGGTTACATTTTTATGAGCACATGACTTTAATGCGTTACTTAAACTTACATTTTTAACCCTTGATAACGCGTCATAACTGGCCCAGAAACTCAGCAATACATACTGACCTCTTAATTCCTTTAAAGGTCTTGATTGCTCACCTACTATAGCTTTGATCTTAAAATCCGGGGCTATATCCCCTACATTCAAACCACTGGTGGGTTTGTCTTTTTCTATAAAAGAAGTCAAGGAACAAATTAGTAATACAACAAAAATCCATTTTACATGTTTCATGTAATTCGGTTTTAGTTAATACTATTCGGGACTGTGTTCAACAGCGATTTCTCCCGAAATATTACCTGTGTAGATCTTTATAACAAGCACATCTTGTTATAGTTATAAGATCTTTTTTCAGAAATCGGGGACAAAGGTAAGGAATAATTTCCCCTAATTCCAAACTTATTCTTCACTTTCTTCTATTTACGTACCTCTTTTTCAACACTTTTTAGTACAGAATCCCTTATTTTTCACTACTTTTGCATTTCTTAAAACAATATATTAATAGGGATGGATATATCACCAAATGAATTGATACTAATCCGTATTACAGGAGAAGATCGCCCCGGTTTAACAGCTGGAGTTACAGAAGTTTTAGCAAAATACGACGCTACAATCTTAGATATAGGTCAAGCTGACATACACAATACACTTTCTTTAGGTATTCTCTGTAAAACACACGAGAAGCAATCGGGCTTTATGATGAAAGAGTTGCTTTTTAATGCTTCTCAATTAAATGTTAGTGTTCGTTTCTACCCTATAAGCAAACAGGAATACGAACGTTGGGTTGGCATGCAAGGAAAGAATCGTTATATTTTAACCTTACTGGGACGCAAACTGACCGCCAGACAAATTCACACTGCATCTCAAATATTGGCTGATCAAGGATTAAACATTGATGCGATCAGAAGATTAACAGGAAGAATGCCTCTGGATGAATGTAAAGCAAACATTCGTTCTTGTATAGAATTTTCTGTACGAGGAACACCCCGTGACAGAATTAAAATGCAAGAAAAACTAATGCTGTTATCGCGTGACTTAGAATTAGACTTTTCTTTTCAACAAGACAATATGTATCGTCGCATGCGTCGTTTAATTTGTTTTGATATGGATTCTACCCTCATTAAGACGGAAGTGATCGATGAATTAGCTGAAAGAGCGGGTGTTGGCAGTCAGGTAAAAGCCATAACAGAAAAAGCCATGAGGGGCGAAATTGATTTTAAGGAAAGCTTCATTCAGCGCATTGCACTTCTTAAAGGTTTAGAGGAATCGGTGTTGAAAGAGGTGGCTGAAAACTTACCCATTACAGAAGGAGTGGATCGCTTGATGTATGTGTTGAAGCGGTATGGTTATAAAATTGCAATATTATCCGGAGGATTCACCTATTTTGGTGAGCATCTACAAAGCAAATATGACATTGATTATGTATATGCTAATGAACTTGAAATAGTGGATGGTAAATTAACCGGAAAGCACATTGGCGAAATAGTGGATGGTAAACGTAAAGCTGAACTATTAAAACTAATTGCACAAGTTGAGAAAGTAGATATAGCACAGACCATTGCGGTTGGTGATGGAGCCAATGACCTCCCCATGCTTGGAGTAGCCGGATTAGGCATTGCATTCCATGCCAAACCTAAAGTGGTTGCCAACGCTAAGCAGTCGATTAACACCATAGGGCTGGACGGTGTACTCTATTTTTTAGGCTTCAAGGATTCCTATTTAGATGAACAGGGTAAGCTATAATATAAAGCTCCAATTTAATTAAAATAATAAACAGATGAAGTTTTCAGAATTAAACCTTCACAAAGAGATATTAGAAGGATTAGATGCAATGAACTTTGAAAAATGTACTGAAGTTCAAGAAAAAGCGATTCCTGAAATATTAAAAGGGCATGATATCATCGCCATTGCGCAAACAGGTACAGGGAAGACTGCCGCATTTGTACTTCCTATTATACAAAGACTTAGTGAAGAGAACAATTCTAAGGGAATAAGATGCATCATAATGTCTCCAACACGAGAATTAGCCCAACAAATTGATCAAGAATTACAAGGTTTTGCTTATTTTTCATCCATCTCAAGTGTACCGGTATATGGAGGTAATGATAGTTCTGCTTTTGAACAACAAAAAAGAGGATTGACTCAAGGAGCAGATATAGTTATCGCAACTCCGGGGCGTCTTCTATCTCATATAAATTTAGGTTATGTTGATTTATCCAACATTTCTATCTTTGTTTTAGACGAAGCAGACCGAATGCTTGACATGGGATTTCATGAAGATATAATGGCCATTGAAAAATTATTGCCTAAGAATAGGCAAACCCTTCTGTTTTCTGCAACAATGCCACCTAAAATACAAACATTAAGCCATACCATCCTCAACAAGCCCATAGAAATTAAATTAGCCGTTTCTAAACCTGCCGAAAAAATACTTCAGGCAGCGTATATTTGCTATGAAAATCAGAAAATCGAAATCATAAAAGATTTATTCAAGAACGAACATCCCAAACGAACTCTCATTTTTACATCAACCAAAAATAAGGTCAGGGAAATAGCACAAGCCTTAAATCAGCTAGACTTAAAGGCTACTGAGATGCACTCCGATCTAGACCAAAACCAACGGGAAAAGAACATCAGGGATTTTAAATCGGGCGCTATTCAACTCTTAGTCGCTACCGACATTGTTTCGCGTGGGATAGATATTGAAGATATCCGATTAGTCATTAACTATGATGTCCCCAATGATGTAGAAGATTATGTCCATAGGATAGGCAGAACAGCAAGAGCTAATAATGACGGAGTTGCACTAACCTTTATTGGGCATGAAGAACAGAGTGCTTTTCATCAAATAGAAGTTTTCTTAGAGAAAGAAATTTTCAAGATACCCCTTCCATCCTCCATTGGTGAAGCCCCTGCTTATAATCCAGAAAAGAGACAGGCAAAAAGAAATCCAAGAAAGAAAGGAATGCAACAAAGACATAGGTCTTCTCACAAATCAAACAGAAAAGATAAAAAGAGCTAATTGTACAAATTTAGTTAATCGCTTGTAATGTAACCTCATTATTAAAACTTATCGTAATTTTTATGACATTACAAATTACACTTTCGGGAATACATATAGAGGCTAAATAATGATAGCCTTTACTGTCTACTCCCAGAAAGTCCATATCTGATAATATAGACTGCCCATAAAATTCGTCATCAATTAAATCTTGAAATAAGTCTTTGGTTATATCCTGAGCATAAAGCTCTTTTTTCCCTTCATATACACAGATATGTATTACATTATCAAAGTAAACTAATTCCTGACTTAACCCTTCTTCTGTATATGAAGTTTTTGTTACCCTCTTATTTGAAGGATTAATATAAACATAACCCCGATATCGGGTATCTTTATAGAAGACAACGCTATCTTTTTGGACCACAGAAGTATAAATAGGTATAGGGTCAATGACCTCTGTTGTAAAAAAGACACTATCTAACTCATTTTCTGATCGATACAGTTTAACCAAATCATCCGACAAGGAGTGAAACCAAAAACGAAATTCCGTTAAATGATCTACACGATAGGATAGTTTTTCATGCCCATATATATATAAACTATCTTTTACTATCTTAAAATAGAGGGGAAGACTTTGGGAATCCGCAAAATAGAGAGAATCACCTTTTATCATAAATAAAGGGATATCAGTATTATCATCTACCCAAATACCTTGAAGTCGTTCTTTTGCCTTCACATCTTCTTTAGATGAGGAACCTTTAGAATCGCCACTATTTTGTTTTCCTCCTCCACAACTAAAACATAGAAAAGACAATAAAGCTATAATCAGTAATTTTCTCATAATATGATTTTACTAAAATACAGTAAACTCTATAAAGTTAGAAATAAAAACAAAAAAACGAATCATTGACCTATACAATGATAATCAAAACCAAGATTAGTTAACCCTTCTCTTTCATAAATATTACGTCCATCAAAAACAACCGGTTTATTCATTGTTCTTTTTAAAACCTCCCAAGAGGGTAATCTAAACTCTTTCCATTCAGTCAACAGAAAAACGGCATCAGCATCTAAAGCTGCATCATAAGGATCTTTAGCATAATAAACCTGATCTCCCAACCTTCTTTTACACTCTTCCATAGCTGCAGGATCAAAAACACGTAGCTTACAATTAGCTTTTAATAATAGATCGATTATCGTTAAAGAAGGGGCTTCGCGCATATCATCGGTTTCAGGTTTAAACGATAAGCCCCATATAGCAACCACTTTTCCTGTAATATTTCCACTATAATAGTCATTAAACTTCTCAAATAATATTCCTTTTTGATTCTCATTAACTTCTTCCACCGCTTTTAGTATTCGCATTTCATAACCATTATTTTCGGCAGTACGAATTAGAGCTTTAATATCTTTAGGAAAACAAGACCCGCCATAACCAATGCCAGGATAAAGGAATTTACGACCAATACGAGTATCTGATCCCACACCCTCTCTAACCATGTTTACATTGGCACCAACCATTTCACACAAATTAGCAATATCATTCATAAAGCTAATACGAGTAGCCAACATTGAATTAGCAGCGTATTTTGTCATCTCGGCTGAAGGTATATCCATAAAAATAACTCTAAAGTTATTTAATAATATAGGTCTGTATAAACGAGCCATAATCTCCTTAGCACGATCTGAATCAACTCCCACGACTACACGATCGGGGCTCATAAAGTCGGAAATTGCTTTCCCCTCTTTCAAGAACTCCGGATTTGACGCCACATCAAAATCAATACTTTGATTACGTTTCATCAATTCTTCCTCTATCACCTCACGTACTTTTTGAGAAGTTCCAACAGGAACGGTACTTTTTGTTACTACAAGAAGGTATTTATTGATATGCTGACCTATGGTATGAGCCACTTGAAGGATACTACTTAAATCGGCACTTCCATCCTCATCAGGTGGAGTTCCAACCGCAATGAACACAACAGTAACTTCATGTAGAATCTCCGGTAATGAGGTTGTAAAATGTAAACGTCCGGCCATTACATTTCTAAGGACCATATTTTCCAATCCTTTTTCATAAATGGGGATTACACCTTGTTTTAATTTTTCTATACGTTCCTCATCTATATCCACACAGGTTACCTCTAATCCTAATTCAGCAAAACAAGTACCTGTAACTAATCCTACATAACCTGTTCCAATAATTGCGATCTTCATTACTTCCCTTTCTTGTTTTAAGAAAAATATTCAACCTCTTTAAATAAAGGAGCCTTTTTATCTTTCTCAGATAAAATTAAATTAAATTCTGCAATAGGCCAATCTATTTTCAAGTCTTCATCGGAAAATAAGATAGAGGCCTCAGATTCAGAAGCATAATAATTATCTACTTTATAAGTAAATACAGCCTCATCACTTAATACCAAATAACCATGTGCAAAACCTCTTGGAATAAATAACTGACGCTTATTTTCAGCACTTAACACCATGCTAATATGCTGTCCAAAAGTAGCCGAACTTCTTCGTAAATCCACAGCTACATCTAACACTTCACCTGTAACTACTCTTACCAGCTTAGCTTGACTATATTCTCCTTTCTGGAAATGAAGTCCACGTAACACCCCAAAAGTTGATTTTGATTCATTCTCTTGAACAAAATTGACATTTCCAATATGTCTTTCAAAATCTTTTTTACTAAAGGACTCAAAAAAGTATCCCCTATTATCTTCATATACTTTGGGCTCGATTAACCAAACTCCCTCTATTTCAGTTTGAATATAATTCATACACACTATGTTTTTGACTCGTTATACACAAAAGTAGAAAATTAATTAAGATTATAAGATTTTCACCTCCATAATCTTGTCTGAACTGTTATCTCACTTAAAAAAAGTAACAGAGTCCAGACCGACAACTGTCTATTCTGGAGTAGAATGAAAGTTATCCTTAGACCGGAAGAGAGTTAAGCTATAACTTCAAAACATGAATGCAAACCTATTTAGAAGAGAGACAACAAAGTCTTCATTTAAAATTCGAGAATACTTATTAAAAAATATATTTTCACAAATTGTATTTCATAATCAATAATTCTATTATTTTTGTAGTAATGAATGAATTATCAAGACACATAGAAGTTTTACTGTTTGAATATGATTGTATTATAATTCCCAACTTTGGTGGATTTGTAACACATTATACCCCTTCTACACGAGACGATGAGGAAAATCTGTTCTTTCCTCCCACACGTGTTGTTGGATTTAACGAACAATTAAAATTAAATGATGGACTTTTAGCCCAATCATTCATGACTGTATATAACACGAGCTTTTCCGATGCCTCCAAGCGTATTGAAAAAGAAGTAGAAAGGATAAAGGAAGAGCTGTTTGAAAACGGTAATGTTGATTTTCCAAACATAGGCAAGTTATATTACACAATTAAAGGTTCTTACGAGTTTAAGCCTTATAATAACAAGTTTACAACTCCTTCACTCTATGGTTTAGATACTTTTCACTTTCTTAGGTTAGCTGATCTACCTAAGCGAACAGAACAGGTTATAAGACCAATAGAAGACAAAAAGAATTACAATATCCGCATTAACCGAGTAGCTGTTAGAAGCGTTGCCTCTATTGCTGCCGTTTTATTCTTGTTTTTCTTCTTGTCTACACCCATTGAAAACACAGAAATCATTGAGGCGAATTATGCCCAACTTTCCTTTACTGACTTCTTGAAAAACATCAATGAGAAACCTTTAACGTTGGTAAACATTGATTCTAATAAGGAGTTAGCTGCAGAAGAGTCTCAACAACAAGTGATACAACCTATAAAAGCGAAAGAAATTAAAGTACCTCAATCGGAAACAGAGGTCAAAAAGACTATTCAAGAACAACCAATAACAAAAACAACAGTAAAAATAGAAGCTCCCCAAAAGAGTACTACTGAAAGAAGCACAACAACAGCTACTTCAACTAGAACTACAAAACCAATTTATCATATAATTGTAGCTAGTTCCATCCCCTATGAGGAAGCATTGAAAGAAGCCTCTAAACTTCAGGAGTTAGGCTATAAAGAAGCGAAGGTTCTTCAGAAAGAAGGATTAAATCGCATAAGCATCCTGAATAATCTGAATAAAGAAGAGGTATACAAGGAGTTAACAAAAATCCGCTCCTTCGAAAAATTCCAAAATGCATGGGTCTATACTGATAAGTAAAAAGCAGGAATAGATCTAAAAGAATTTCTTTTTAATTTCTTCTAACAATGAATAGACTTGAGGTACTAATGGCTTCACCCCATCATTTATAATGATAAAATCTGCGTACTCCTTCTTCATTTCATCACTTAACTGATGCATGAGCTTATTTTCAACTGTTTTTCGTGTTATATTATCTCTCTTCATGGTTCGCTCAACACGAAGACCTTCAGGAGCATAAACTAATACCAAAAATTCCACTTCTTCTCTGAAACCGGCCTCAATTAAAATAGCAGATTCAATGGCTAATATATCTCTATTCTGTTGCTTCACCCACAATCTGAAGTCTTCTTTCACACAAGGATGAATAATACCATTCACACGTTGTACATTTTCAGTAGAAGAAAAGAGATAAGAAGACAATAACTGCTTATTAAGTAATCCATTACAAAAAATATCGGGACCTAGCAATGCTATAAGTTGTTTCCTTATGGAGTTATCCTCTATAGTCAAACGTTTAGCCTCAGAGTCAGAGTCATAGACAGGCACTCCTAATCCAGATAATATGCGAGACACGACACTTTTTCCACTGCCTATACCTCCTGTAATACCAATTTTAATTTTCTCCCTCACTCTCGTCTACTGTTATCTTTTCAATTATAAAATCAATTCGATCTGGAGAAACCCTTACATTTTGAACTCCTTCAGGAATCGTATGCACTTTTAGTTCATACTTTTCGTGACTCTCTAATTCCAGTAATTCACCATAAGGTATGATAATGCTAAAATCGGAAGCATTAATGGTTTGATACTGTTTTTGCCCCAATTGGAAAGTTACATTCACTTTAGTAGGAAACGTACGGAGAATTTTATCTTCCGGAAAACCAATACCTACCAATGGTACTGTAACCGTTTTCTCTATGTACAAATCCACCAAAAATGAAGTCTTAACATTATCCGGAATAAATTTTGCTCCGGCAACATCTAATAGAGAAATTTTATATTCTGTAGAATCTTTGATATCAATCAACTCTAAAGGAGCAGAGTAAGCAGCAGAAATAGTATCTAATATATTTTTAGGAGCATAGACCAAAATAGAATCCGGATCAATTAGCGTATCGGCAATATAGTATTGAGGACTTGATTTTATCTTACCTTGTAAAACTACCGGAACTTTTTTCCGCTCTCCATGAGAATAGACATAACTAATGGAATCCGGTGAAATATCTAAAAGATTAGTGGTACCAGCCAACTGATTTAAGATAGACTGTTGAAATTCTGTAGTTGCTACTTTTACACTATTACTACTATTATCAGTAGCAAAAGAAGGAAAATCAACAGAAACAGGATAAAAACTCTTCCCTATTTTATAATTCAATAGCACCGTACCTTTGTCTCGTACCCGTACTTTGAACTTACTAGGAGGATTTTCGGTTAGAACCACATCGGTAGGAATATTTTTTAAACGTACAGGGATAGTAAGTGTAGTTTCATAAGATTCATTGAGTGTACGTAAAAGCCAGAAGCCTGAAGCAATAAAAAAGAAAAATAAAAAGATAAAGAGCTGTTTACTGCGTTCACTCGTAAAAAAGCTCTTTATCTTTCTTAATATTCGTAAATAAATAGACTTTATGTTTCTTCTATTGAACATAAACGATCTTTAACCTATTTCTTTTCTTGTCCTGTCAACTCACTTGCATCAGGGTAAACAGAATTCCTATCCACTGTTATTTTTACATTAGAATCTATCTCCAATATTATTTTCTTATCTTCAATAGATTTTATTTTACCATAAATACCTCCTGCAGTAACTACCTTTTGGTTCACTTCCAGAGTTTTACGAAAATTGGAAATTTCTTTTTGCTTTTTGTTTTGAGGACGTATCATAAAGAAATACATAATAGCAAACATAGCTATCAGCATAATCCACATCATACTACCACCTCCTCCTGAAGGAGTTTGTAACAACAGGGTCATTAAAAAATTCATAATTAATTACTTTAGTAT
>FZPS01000184.1_pt7 | contig 22958 bp, 23 predicted proteins | sample 1817821 | NCBI WGS metagenome assembly FZPS01 (sample SAMEA104158645, study PRJEB21678) | metagenome | place: Germany | collected 2015-04-21 | reverse complement strand
TTTGGAAAATGCTTCATCCCTGCCATTTGATAAAAATAATCCGTGCAAAAGTTCTTCGGTTATTGTAATATTAAACTGAGCCATGGTTCATCCTCCTCGGTTTGGTATTTGTTAGCAACTATGTTTTAACCGAGGTATGAGCTTTGGCTCAACTCCTTTTTACACCATTATATAGACTTAATTATTGCATTTGCATTCATAATAAGCATTGAAACATAGTTTATCTTACTAATGTAAGCTTCCATTAGAATAAGGTTTTAATATATATTTCTTGTTTGTTCAAGTTCTTCTATAACTTGATTAATAAGCTCTACGGGCTTTCTCACTTTTGCCAGCCTGCCAAATCCGAGAACCCACTTTTTTATTTCTTTTAAACCATCAACTTTTGCTTTAAAAATAATTGAATCGTCTTTTAATTTTATAATCTTTTGAGAAGGTAACCAGAGTTTTTCTGCAACCCATACTGACGCCGGGTGAAAAAACTGTATCTCGACCGTATACTGCTTCCCTTTAATTAGTGTGAAAGTGTCGCGTAAATAGCTCTGGATGTGAAAGTTGTGTGGTATATGGTAGTTTTCATTTAAGATTTCTAAGCTTTCTATTCTGACAAGCTTGAACATTCGTATCTGATTTCTTAAATGACAATGCCCGATTATATACCAAGAAGATTCTCTGAATATTAAATTATATGGATCTAATTTCCTTATTGTTTTTTGTTTTTTTATCGGATTATTATAAACTATGCGTATTTGCTTTCTATAAAATATTGCCTGTTGTATCTCATATAGAAACTTCTTTGTTTTAGGCGATATATCAGCTTTTCCTCTGCTGTCAGCAATATTATCTTTATCAATTAAAGCAGAGCTGCCCATAATTTCGCCTTGAGCTGCTTTTATTTTAGAAAATGCAGTTTTTATTTCATGTTCATAAATAAAACCATTTGCCTTGGTTAAGAATTCTTCCGCCAATAATAAGGCGCTGTATTCTATTTCATTTAAACGCGGAGGAGAAAAATAGTACAGTTTATTTAAAAAATACCCGCCGTTTCTTCCGCTTAGCCCTTCAATAGGAACTCCAGCCATGCGAAGACTTTCTATATATGCTTTAATATTTCGCGGAGAGGTTTCTAATATTTCTGCCATCTCTCGCGCACTTATAATATAATTTGTCTGCAACAAGGAAACTATGTTAAACATCATTGATACCTTGCTCAACGTAGAGCCTCCCTGTTTTTAATCATATCACACTAATTAGACATTATATGGTATCCAAACAAATATTCTTATTATTAAATTCGCCTCTTTCCTTTAAAAATCCTTCAAATATTCTTCGCTTTTCCCAATATTTGCAATACTTGTTACAATTCTTATAATTTATTCTCTTTTTTACATAAAAAAAGACCGCTCAAAATGTGAGCGGCATGCTTATGATGCTATATATGCATGTAAAATAAGGAAGAATTTATTTCTTTCCCTGCTTCTTAACGGCATCTATTTTTTCCTTGATCTTTTCCGGGTCTCCTAGGTAATAATTTCTTATGGGCTTCAGGTCATCGTCAAACTCATATACAAGGGGAATTCCCGTTGGGATATTCAGTTCCACTATATCTTCATCACTGATGTTATCGATATGTTTAACCAAAGCCCTCAGGCTGTTGCCATGGGCAGCTATCAAAACTTTCCTACCTTCCTTTATCTGGGGCACAATAACCTCATTCCAGTAGGGAACAACACGATCGATGGTTATTTTCAGGCTTTCGGTTAAGGGCAGAAGCTCTTCGGGCACATCTTTATACCGGGGATCATATTTCGGATGCCGGTCATCGTCTTCAGTCAATGGCATGGGCGGCACATCGTAGCTTCTGCGCCAGATTTTTACCTGCTCTTCTCCGTATTTTTCTGCGGTTTCAGACTTATTTAGACCCTGCAGGGCGCCGTAATGACGCTCGTTCAGCTTGTAGGATTTATAAACCGGAATCCAGAGCAAATCCATTTCATCCAGTACATAATACAGCGTTTTAATAGCCCTTTTGAGCACCGAAGTAAATGCCACATCAAAGGTATAGCCCTCTGCTTTTAATGTTCTGCCGGCCTCCTTAGCCTCCGCAATTCCCTTCTCAGTCAGGTCTACGTCTGTCCAGCCGGTGAACCTGTTTTCTTTATTCCATTGGCTTTCGCCATGCCTTATTAATACAAGCTTTTTCATGGTTAACCTCCTGCTTTGTCTTAATTTTTCAATAATATATATACCCTTCTTAAAGTAAATCAGCCTGCTTTTTTATATTTACCCATCTGCTTCCAGAAATCCTCCAGATATTTCTCATGTTTTCTAATATTTTTAATATTGAAACAGCTATGTCCAAAATTTTGTAATCTGTTCCCCGGCATCTTACTGTATTTACTATTTGGACAAAAAGCTATATAATTAAGCTAGACTTGTCCAATTAGAGGAGGCACATTTTGATGGAAACTAAACATCTCTCCAGGATCCCTTTCGGGCAGCTGGCCATAATTGCCATGGATAACTGCAGGGAGCTGGGGGAAAAGGTAAACAAGCACATAGTGGAAAGAAGAAAAAAGTCTTTGGCAGAATCTGGCCAGGATATTTACCTGGATGAAATAAAGGAAAACTACCTGGTTCCGGTTAACAACGTACGTTTTGCCAACGGAGAAGGCAAGGCGGTATTGCAGGAAACAGTGCGGGGAAAAGATATCTATATATTGTCTGATGTAGGAAACTACAGCTGCACTTACAAAATGTTTGGAATCACCACCCATATGGGGCCCGATGAACATTTCCAGGATATAAAGAGAACCATTTCTGCAATAGGCGGAAAAGACAGAAGAATCACCGTTATTATGCCCCTTCTGTATGCAGGCAGGCAGCACAAGAGAAGAAGCCGGGAATCACTGGACTGTGCCATAGCACTGCAGGAGCTGGAGCGGCTGGGTGTGGAAAACATCATCACCTTTGACGCTCATGATCCCAGGGTGCAGAATGCCGTTCCTTTAATTGATTTCCAGACCATACATCCCACTTACGATATAATAAAATCCATTTATTATAACGAGAACAGCCTGATAAGCGATAAGGAAAACACCTTGATTATCAGCCCCGACACCGGTGCCATGGACAGAGCCATCTATTATTCCAGCATGCTGGGCATCGATATAGGGGTATTCTACAAAAGAAGGGATTATACCAAGATTGTGGACGGCAAAAACCCCATTGTCCAGCATGAGTATCTGGGCGGTGACCTGACCGGAAAAAATGTGCTTGTAGTTGATGACATGGTAGCTTCAGGTGAATCCATAATTGAAATTGCCAAAGAACTTAAACGGAGAAATGCAGCCAATGTATATGTAGCTGTTACTTTTGCCCTGTTTACAGAAGGCGTTGAGGAAATGAACAGGTGTTATGAACAAGGCCTGATTAAGCGTTTCTTTGCAACCAATCTTACCTATATTCCCGACAATGTAAGAAATGCTGAATGGTTTGTAGAGGTGGATCTGTCCAGGCTGATTGCCGCTTTGATTGACCGCCTGAATCATGATGAATCTATTTCCTCCCTTCTTACTGCAACAGAAAAGATTAAAGAGTTATTACATCAATAAAGTGCATATCCAAGGCCTTTGCCGGAGTCCTGCCGTTTTAGGGCAGCAGGCTCCGGCGTTTTTATTTAAATATTGATTTAAATCAATTTTTAATGAGGAAAATACTGTTACAATGTAAGCGAAACAAAAAAGAAAGAGGGAGAAGACATGACAATGAGGATGACATTTAATGAAGCTAAGGAAAAAAACTTTAAGATCTTGGAACAGTATGTACCCATAGTAGACCGGGTTCATGGAGACAAGCATCCGGAATTCCATGAAGTCAGAAAACTGTTTGAATCAATAAATGATAAAGCTAAAAAGGCAGGATCAGGAAAGCCCGATTTGGACGAAGAATTTTCTAGGCTGCGAGAGGTTACTAATAACTACACGGTTCCGGCTGATGTATGCGAAAGCTATGAAGCCGTTTACAATATGCTGGCAGAGGTTGACAGAGCATATCACGGATAGTTTATAAAGGAGTTGCAGCAATGCAGAGGTTTATATTAAGCAGGAGAAACCAGATAGCTTTAATAAGTGCAATATTGATAGCAGCAGCATTTGCCGGCAAGCTAATATTTAAAAATGAAACCATATTTGCCTGGGCCCTGATTACAGCTTCTGTTATCGGCATCGCTCCTATTGCCATCCAGGCTTACCAGGCCTTAAAGGTAAAGGTTATAAGCATCGATGTTTTGGTTACCATAGCCGTGGCCGGAGCCTTTATAATAAGAAACTTTGAAGAATCCGCCATAGTAACCTTCCTGTTCCTGTTTGGAGCCTACCTGGAGCAGCGCACCCTTAATAAAACCCGTTCTGCCATTAAAGAACTGACCGAAATGGCGCCTGAAAGTGCCCTTAAACAAATGGAGAACGGCGAATTTGAAGAAGTTGAAGTGGATGAAGTGGATGTAGGCGATATACTGCTGGTAAAAACCGGAGCCAAAGTGCCTGTAGACGGAACCGTGCTTACAGGAGAAGGATATGTAAACGAAGCAAGCATTACCGGTGAATCAGTCCCTGTAAGAAAAAAAGAGAATTCCACAGTTTTTGCCGGCACAATTTTAGAAAACGGAACCCTGCAGATAGTTGCAGACCGGGTTGGTGAAGATACCACCTTCGGCAGAATAATTGAACTGGTAGAAGAAGCGCAGGATTCAAAATCTGAAACCGAACGCTTTATTGACAGGTTCTCCAGATACTATACTCCGGCTGTACTGGTTCTGGCATTCATAGTCTGGCTGATTTCCCGAAACATTGAACTGGCAGTTACCATATTGGTTCTGGGCTGCCCGGGAGCACTGGTTATCGGTGTGCCGGTATCCAGCGTTGCAGGTATAGGCAACGGCGCCCGCCACGGGGTACTGCTTAAAGGCAGTGAAGTAATTCAGGATTTCAGCAGGACAGATACCATAATCTTTGACAAAACAGGCACATTGACAATAGGCAATCCCAAGGTAGCCGATACGGAATTTTACACAGACAATCAGTATGAAGTGCTTAAGTACCTGGCCAGTGTTGAAAATGAATCGGACCATCCATTGGCCAAGGCAATAGTTGAATATGCAGGGAATACAGAATTATACACCGTTGAAAAAACAGATGTTGTAAAGGGCGGCGGCATAGTGGCAAAGGTAAATAACCGCCGGGTTGCAGTGGGAAATGTTACTTTAATGGAAAAAGAAAACGTTTATATAGATGAAAGAATCAGGGAAGACATTGACAGGTTTGAAAGGAAAGGCAACTCACTGGTTCTGACAGCCATAGATGGTGAACTCAAAGCCCTGATCGGAATCCGGGACCAGGTCCGGCCTGGTGTCAAAGAAGACCTTAGGAAACTTAAGAGAATGGGCGTAAAAAACCTGATTGTGCTTTCAGGAGACAACCAGGGAACGGTTGACTTGGTTGCCAATGAGCTGGGGCTGACTGAGGCCTATGGAAACATGCTGCCGGAAGATAAATCCGCCTATATCGAAAAGCTTCAAAAGCAGGGCCGTATAGTGGCATTTGTAGGCGACGGCGTAAACGACAGCCCTTCACTGGCACTGGCCGATATCGGCATCGCCATGGGCGGCGGCACTGACGTGGCCATTGAAACCTCGGATGTGGTATTGATGAATTCAGACTTCAGCCGTCTGCCCCATGCACTGGGCCTGACAAAGGCCATAGCCAACAATATGCTGCAGAACATTGTAATTGCAGTCGGAGTTGTGCTGATACTGCTTGCCAGCGTATTTTTCAGCAGCTGGATGAACATGTCCATCGGCATGCTGGCCCATGAAGCAAGCATTCTGCTTGTTATCCTGAACGGTATGAGGCTTCTGCGGTACAGGCTGAGAAAATAATTCCTGAAACTTGATTCAGAACAAGTTAATTTATTTAGAATCAGTATAATATATAGATAGAATACAAAGCACTGAAATGAAAAAGGAGAGATTTTGATGCAGAGAGCAACTATTCAATTGGAGACACTTACCTGCCCGTCATGCATGCAGAAAATTGAAAATGCAGTAAAAGCCCTGGACGGTGTTAACAAGGACAGCATAAAGGTACTTTTTAATTCCAGCAAGGTAAAACTGGAGTTTGATTCTGATAAACTATCCATAGAAAATATCGAAAATGCTATAACTGCATTGGGTTATGAGGTTAAAAAGTCCCAAGTGAGATAAAAATCAAACCGCCTGATAACTGGCTAACCAGTTTCAGGCGGTTTTTGGCGTGCCCGAAGGGATTCGAACCCCTGGCCTCCTGATTCGTAGTCAGGCACTCTATCCAGCTGAGCTACGGGCACATATTAAGGAGCCTCAAAAGGCTGCCATACTATTTTAAGATATTACTCATCACATGTCAACTGTTATATATTGTAACATAAAATTTAATATATATTATATCACATAAAATAAAGAAAGGGCATTTCATTGCCCTTATTCAAAGCTGTCGGCTGTCATGTCGTAACATGCTTCACAGTAGCCGTCATAAAGTGTTCCGCATTCTTCACATACACAATCTCCGCATTCAGGACAGCTCTGCGATATTTCATTGTTGCAGATACGTCCGCAAATGGAGCAGGCATTTTGAATCATGCTTAATTCCGCCTTTCTTTGTTTTTTCCTGCTTATTTTTCCAAATATTTTACAAAATATGCATTTTCATTCCCACTAAATGGGTTGATCAGCAATGCTTTAATTTAATTGACAAAGCAAAAGAGCTGGCAATATAATGTATAATAGTGCAGTGTTTTGGTTTTTCATGCGTTGTTAAAATTTATAGATAGAAGGGATTTCTATGGAAACATTAGACAAACTTTTGCAAGGCATTTATGGTTTCACATGGCAGAATGCTGTCATGCTTCTGATTGGCTGTATATTAATTTACCTTGCCATCAAGAAGGAATACGAACCACTTCTCCTCTTACCTATCGGATTTGGCGCAATTCTGACCAATATACCCGGTTCAGCCGCAGTAGGCGAACATGGCTTTCTGACAGTTCTCTACAATGCAGGCATAGTAAATGAACTCTTTCCCATCTTGATATTCATCGCGGTCGGAGCCATGATTGATTTCTCTCCCCTTCTGAAGCAACCGGTAACACTGTTTTTTGGTGCAGCAGCTCAGTCGGGGATTTTTGCTGCCATGCTGCTGGCTGCCGGAGCTAACCTCGTATGGCCCGGTGTTTTTTCATTAAGGGAAGCAGCTGCCATAGGCATTATCGGCGCAGCCGACGGCCCTACCTCCATTTACGTAGGCAATTTATTTGCTCCCAAATATATGGGAGCCATAACCGTAGCGGCCTATTCTTACATGGCTCTGGTGCCCATTATCCAGCCGCCGGTTATTAAGGCTTTAACAACAAAAAAAGAACGCCAGATCCGCATGGATGTTGACTACGGCATCGAAGTCTCGAAAACGGTTAAGATTCTGTTCCCCATAGTTGTAACCATTGTGGCAGGCATTATTGCTCCAATATCCGTTCCGCTCATAGGTTCGCTCATGTTTGGAAATCTTATCAGAGAATGCGGTGTATTGGACAGGCTGTCCCAGACCGCTCAAAACGAACTGGGCAACCTGGTAACTTTGCTTCTGGGAATCACCATCGGTTCCACCATGGTAGCGGAAAGATTCCTGACATGGAATACACTTTTAATTCTCAGCATCGGCCTGCTTGCATTTGTGTTTGATACTGCTTTCGGTGTATTGTTTGCAAAATTTATCAATCTGTTCCTGAAACATAAAATAAATCCGATAATCGGCGCTTGCGGAATTTCTGCATTCCCCATGTCGGCCCGCATCGCTCAGAAAATTGCCCAAAAGGAAGACCCCACAAACTTTATCCTGATGCCGGCAGTAGGCGCCAATGTTGCAGGACAAATCGGATCCATAATAGCCGGAGCTATAATTCTGGCACTGCTAAGTTAGGAGGTTTCTAAAATGGATGTTTTCTTAGGCGCACTTGAGGTTATGGGAATAGGCGTTTCTGGAGTATTTTTTGTACTGGCTATTTTCTATTTGCTGATAAAACTGATGCTTAAGCTATTCCCCGCTGAAGAGACAAAAAAATAATAACTTTTATTTTAATAAATAGCAAAGGGGGAACATTTGATGTTGTGGGCTATTATTTCATTAGTCGTATCAGCTCTCGCAATTGGAGTTGCGGCCTATTTCTACAAATGGGTGCAGGCACTCCCGGTTGAAGAAGAAAAAATCAGGAACATCGGAGAGTTGATCCGAAACGGAGCATTTACCTTTTTAAAACGGGAGTACCGTATTCTGGCCATTTTTGTTGCCATTGTATCAGTACTGGTTTTATTAATCTATCCTTCACCCATATGGAAGGGCAACGTTGGTGAAAACATACTTGCTGCTGTTACATACATTGCCGGAGCAGCTTTGTCCGCTCTGGCAGGATATGTTGGCATCAGCGTAGCCACCCTGGCTAATATGCGTTCAGCTTCCGCAGCGAAAAAAGGACTGGTTCCTTCATATATGGCCGGCTTTCGCGGCGGTGCAGTAATGGGCATGGCCGTAGTAAGCACAGCCCTTGCTGCAGCAGCACTGATACAGCTGCTTACAGGCAATTCTGATCTTGTAATGTCCTTCAGCTTCGGTGCCAGCTCCCTGGCCCTGTTTGCAAAAGCCGGAGGAGGAATATATACCAAGACAGCTGACATTGCTGCCGACCTTACCGGAAAGGTAGAGCTGGGAATTCCCGAGGATGACCCCCGCAACCCTGCAGTTATTGCTGACAATGTCGGCGATAATGTAGGAGACGTTGCCGGTATGGGAGCAGATCTGTTTGACTCCCAAATAGCATCTATTGCAGCGGCCATGGTTATAGCCGCACCATTGGGCAAGATTGAAATCGTGTTCTGCTATGGTGCTCTGGGTCTGCTTGCTTCCATAATCGGAGTTCTGATTGCCCGGGTAGGCCCCAGCGGTGATCCGGGTAAAGCGCTGAACAACGGCACTCTGCTCACTTGCGGCATCTTTACGGTGCTGACCTTAATTGCCACCTTAGTCATCCCAGAATTTCACATCCGCATTTGGGGAGCTACATTCCTTGGCATGCTGGTAGGGGTTGTTATCGGCTTTACCAGTGATTACTTTACCGGTGATGACAAAAAGCCGGTAGAAAAGGTTGCAGAGGCCAGTGAAAGCGGACCCGCATTTACAATTCTGTCAGGCTTTTCTTACGGCCTGGTAAGCGTTCTGCCCTCTATCATCGGAATCGGCATTGCAGCCCTTGGCGCATATAAGCTGGTTGAACCCTTGGGTGAGGGCTATCCCATGTTTGGCATTTCCATTGCTGCCATTGGCATGCTTTCAATAGTAGGCATGATTATTTCCAATGATGCCTACGGCCCCATTGTGGACAATGCCCGGGGCCTGGCAGAAATGGGAGAACTGGGCGATGATGTGCTGGAGATTACCGACAAGCTGGATGCTGCAGGCAACACCGCCAAAGCTATCACCAAAGGATTTGCCATAGGAGCTGCCGGCCTTACCGTTATAGCTCTGCTGGGAGCCTTCCAGGAAATAGTTGAATCCATTACCGGTGAACTTATCAGCTTTAACCTGATGGATCCCCTGGTATTTTTCGGCACCCTGGTAGGTGCAGCCATTCCTTCCATATTTTCAGCCATGTTGATGCTGGGCGTAAACCGCAATTCCCAGGTGATGGTTAAGGAAATCCACAGGCAGTTTGATTCCATTGAAGGCCTGAAGGAAGGAAAACCTGGCGTCATGCCCGATTACAACAAGTGCATCGACATTGCCACTGTAGGCGCTATCAAGGAATTGATTCCTGCAGGGCTTGTATCCATAATCATTACCCTGGCTGTAGGCTTCATTGGCGGCGTCAAGGCCATGGGCGGTTACCTGGCAGGAAACATCGTAACCGGATTGTTCCTGGCACTGCTTATGAGCAACGCAGGAGGACTTTGGGACAACGCAAAAAAACACATTGAATCCGGTGAATTCGGCGGTAAGGGCAGCGACGCCCACAAGTCTGCAGTTATAGGGGATACGGTAGGCGATCCTTTCAAGGATACTGCCGGACCTTCCATCAATACACAGATTACAGTAGTTTCCCTGGTTGCTTCAATAACGGCTGCCCTGTTTGCCACATTCTCCCTGTTTGGCTGATAGATTCCTCTAAACATAAAGCACCTGGCAGAAAGTTTCTGCAGGTGCTTTTTTTCTGTTTATGTCAGCCTTTTTCAGCGGTTTTTACCTTGATAAGGTGGATGGTTACGCCTGCTGCTATGCCAAACAGCAGCATCTTTATCCACAATTTATCCACAATAAAAATGGCAGAAAAGCCGATGGATGCCCACAGCAAAACCAGGGCATAAATTTTAGTGGCCAGGGGAATGCCTTTTCCTTCCCGGTAATTTTTTATATATTCACCAAACACCTGGTTGGTAATAAGCCAGTTATAGAGCCTTTTGGAACCTCTGCCGTAACAGGCAGCTGCCAGCAGTAAAAAGGGGGTTGTGGGCAGCACCGGTACAAAAATTCCTATGGTGCCCAATGCTACAAACAAGGTTCCAAACGCAATCAATATATAGTTGGGTCTGTTCAACAAGTTACACTCCCGCCAAATATAAACTATTTAAATATATAAACCAAATTGCAGCGATTCTTCAAGTCTTCCTGGAATAATATCAGCAGCCTGATTTTATATATAGTGTTAAGCCTCATAGGATACATATATGATCCCATCATCGCTTTTCTTAAAAGTTGCAAATTCCACAGGATCTTTTATCCTTCTGACTTCATTGCCTATTACTATCTCACTGCCGGGATAAATTACATTTTTGACATTTACTTTTGCAGCATCTGTATCCAGCCTGTGCGAATTAAGCTTGCCAAGCTGAGCTTCAATCTGCTGAATGCGGCTTATAATCTCCGGCAGACTCTTTTCCACCTTGGCTTTGATTACCTTCTTATCCATAGTTAAGCGGCCCAGCTGTTCCAGGCGCTTTAACACTTCTGAAGCCTTTATGAGGTTTTCCTCTTCGGATTTCAGCTCTTTAAGTTCAGCCTCCAGCTTGGCATGTTCCTGCTTGGTAAAGGGGTCTGCCCCTACCTGCAGGACTGTAGTTGTGGCTAAGGGAGATCCTACGGTAATTGCACTTATTTGATAGGTGGCACTGAAGTTTCCGCCGGAAATTAACCCCTTTCTGCCGCCTACTATAATGCTCTCCCCGCATTGAACCTGGCTGTGCAGTATAACTTCCGCCTTCACGCTTCCCTTTGCGGTGACGGTTCCGTTTTCTATAAACCTGGCTGTCACATCACCCTTGGCATCCAGAACACCTTTGCCCATGCCCCGGAAGCCCCGGTGAATTATGATATCCTTGCCGGCATACAGGTAGGCACCTTCCACTACGCCTCTGACCTCTATGGAGCCTCCTGCATTAATGGTGAAGCCGGCTGCCACATTTCCGTGAATAATTACATCGCCCTGGAAATCGATGTTGCCTACGGATAAATCAACATCTCCCCGGATTTCATAGATGGTTTGAACATGAATTCTGCCGTCTGCCAGTTCAACTTTTCCGCTTTCCAGGGCAATCAGGGACATGTTGTCGCTGGAAAAACCGGTATTTTTGCCCTTGGGCAATACTTTATTTTTTACCGGCTGAGCCTTAATTACCTTGCCTGTAACGGTGCTGCCGTCTATGCCCATTTTGGCAGGGATCAGGGTTACCAGTTTATCGCCCTTTGTTACGATCTCAGCAGCATTCAGGCTGCGGTAGTCAACCGTGCCGTCTTCCCTGACCTCCGGCTTTGGCTGTTTAAACAAATCAACATGATATTTAAGTTCGGCATCCTTCCCTTCAATCGGCGGAGTGCCGACGGCTGCCAGTATTTTTTTGTAATACTGCCTGTTTACGCATAATTCTTCAATTCTGGCCTTGTTGATGCCGTGTACAACTCCTTCTTCATGCAGCCTGCTTATGATATCCTCTGCTGTCAGGTTTTTTCCTCCGTCAGCAGGCAAAAGCTCTATATAGGCTTCCATGGCGTCTTCTGATATGTAAACATTTACGCTCTCATCTATAAGCTTTTCTTCCTGGGATTCTGCTATCTTTACCCTTTGTTCCTGATCGCTGCGGATAGCCTCAACTATGGCTTCCACATCATAATCTTTTACCTGTTTTCTGTTTATGTATTGAAAGACTTCATTTATTTTTTCCTGCAGTGAGCCAGGAAATGGACTGATTAGCAAAAACACCCCGTTATCCCTATACTCTAACCGGTACTTTTTTTGTTCCATGGTATCCCTTCCCCGTTGTATTTATCTTTATTTAATAGATATGTTGCTGGAATAGAACTGAAAATTTCGGCAACATAGTAAATGTATATATTTATTATATCATTAATTTACAAAAAAACCTTAATATTGACAAAAAATACCCTGCTTTAAAATATACCCCCTTCAATTTCAATAATATCTTCAATGGGTATTTCCTTTCCGTCAGCCATTATCAGCACTTTCTCAAACTCATCCAGCTTTTTTGCCCTGCCATCGGCTGTAACGTATCGGCCGCCCTCTTTTTTATCGTCCGGCACAAAGTATCTTATATTAATCCGGGGCATATCCTCTATTCGTTCTGCTATTATTCTCAGCTTGCGGTTCAATATCTGCTTTGCCTGCTCATCCAGTTCAAGTTTTTTCACCGTCAGCCTGGCGGTTTCCTTAACCGCCTCCTCATGCCCGGTAAGGGCCGCAAAAGGAGCAAACTGGGCTGCCCGATCAAGGTTGGACATGCGGGGCCGCCTGCGGGATACAGGCCGCGGCAGATGAATAATGTCATCATAAGGTCCCTTCATGCTCTGTGCCCTCCTATCTGCCTGTTCCGCTCAATGGCTGTGGCTCCGTCTAAAAGGTTTATCCCCTTCAGAATGGCATTCTTGCCGAACCGGTTTTTTATTTTCAGTGCAGCTTCCTGGATTTTCCGTTCCCGTTTGAGCTGAGCTTCCTCCAGCTTCCGCCTTTTATATTCAGCCTTATAGTCGCTGAAAAAATCAAGCTGCTCCACGGTTTCTGACTCCTGAACCGTTCTTTCATCCAGCAGATTATTTGCAGTAATGCTTATTTTCCGAACCAGCAGGTTTTTGTCCGTAATCTGTTCATACAGCTCCAAGGCAGCTTCTGTAATCATCCTGCCGGATGATGTGTGCCTGGGAAGGTTTATGCTGCCCCGTGCAGGTTTGGGAACAGAACGGCCGTAACCATCTTTAACAATTTCCCCCTTATAATTGCGGCGGATATTTTTGTTGCTCAGGTTTTCAACGTCATATCTGACGGACAAATGTATCTGGTCGGTCATAAGCCGTTTTTCAACCAAATCCAGCGCCAAAAGCTCCGCCATCTCCTGCACTATCAGCCTGGCTTCCCTGAAGCTGTGGGGCGCATGCAGCACCTGGCCTGATCCCGTACTTCTTGACTTGGGTTCATAGGCTTTTATATCGGCAATGGTGCAGGGTTCCCAGCCCCAGGCATGATCTATCAAAAGTTCCGCATTCACCCCGAAAAGATTGTAAAGCAAATCTTCATTATGGAATTCGTCGGCCTTGCCCAGAGAGCATCTTGCAATATCTCCCATGGTATAAAGGCCCGCTTCTTCAAGCCTTTTGGCATAGCCTTTGCCTACCCGCCAAAAATCCGTGATGGGCCTGTGGTTCCACAAAAGGCGCCGGTAGTTCATCTCATCCAGCTCAGCTATCCTTATGCCGTTTTTATCAGCCGGAGCGCGCTTTGCCAGGATATCCATGGCAACCTTGGCCAGGTATAGATTTGTGCCTATTCCCGCCGTTGCTGTAATGCCGGTTGTATCATATACATCCCTGATAATTGTCCTGGCCAGTTCGTGGGCTGAAAGCTTGTATGTGCCCAGATAGCTGGTAACGTCCATGAATACCTCGTCTATGGAATATACATGGATATCTTCAGGGGCAATGTATTTCAGGTAAATGTTGTAAATCCTGGTGCTGTAATCTATATAGTATGCCATCCGGGGCGGAGCAGCAATAAAATCAAGGGAGAGATTGGGGGAAGACTCCAACTCGTTTAAATCTGCCGAAGAGCCGGTAAAAACCCGCCCCGGTGCCTTGTTAAGCCTTTCCTGGTTTATTTCTTTCACCTTTTGGATAACCTCAAACAGTCTTGGCCTTCCAGGAATGCCGAATGACTTCAGAGCAGGAGTTACTGCAAGGCATATTGTTTTTTCAGTACGGCTTTCATCTGCCACCACCAGATTGGTAGTCATAGGATCGAGGCCGCGCTCCACACATTCAACCGAAGCATAAAATGACTTCAGGTCAATGGCAATATAGGTTCTGTTTTTCAATGAGCCGCCTCCCTCCTCTCTTTATTGCCCTCTTATCACTCTTGTGATAATATTGCTTTAATTATATTATAATACAATGCACCAAGCCGAACAAGTGTTCTGTTCAGTATTTTAATGAGAGGTTTTGTATGAAAAAAAGAAAAGCTTTGCAGTTTGTATTAATAATACTTCTATTCCTTATTATCGGATTTTTTACAGGATACTTTTTAGCAGACTCCATCCTTTATTTAAAAAAAACCGGCTATACAACAGGAGAAATTCTCTTATCCCTGGGCGGCATCCTGCTAATTCTATTCATGTCTGTTTTATTGCAAATAATCCTGCACGAAGCTGGCCATTTGCTCTTTGGCTGGATCAGCGGTTATAGATTTTTGTCTTTCAGGATTGGCAGCTTCATGTGGCTAAAAAAGGATGGGGGCATCAGGTTTGCAAGGCTTAAGATAGCCGGAACAGGCGGCCAATGCTTAATGGGACCTCCGGATCTGACGGAAGGCAAATTTCCATATATTTTATATAACCTTGGCGGATCCATAATAAATCTTCTTTCTGCACCAATTTTCCTTATGCTTCTCTTTCTTCTTGCCAGCGGCCCCTTTCTTTCTGTTTTCTTAATCTTGGCGGCTGCAATCGGAATAGTTTTCGCTTTGATGAACGGCATTCCCTTGAAATTGGCACAGGTAAATAATGATGGATATAACGTTCTTTCCCTTGGCAAAAACCCGGAAGCATTAAAGGCTTTCTGGTTACAGCTTAAGGTAACTGAACAAATGACCAAAGGTGTCCGGCTGAAAGATATGCCGGATGAATGGTTCGCCATGCCATCGGACAAAGCCATGAAAAATGGAATAATAGCAGCTGTCGGCGTGTTTGCATGCAACAGGCTGATGGATGCCATGGAGCTGGAAAAAGCTGATGATACCATTGCAGAATTGCTTCAAATGGACACCGGTATAAATGAACTGCACCGCCGTCTTTTGATAGTGGATCAGGTTTACTGCGAACTGGTAGGCAAGAACCGCCAGGAACGCCTGAGCAGGCTTCTGACTAAACAGCAGATAAGATTTATGAAATCTATGAAAACTTTCCCTTCTGTATTGCGCACAGAATACACATATGCCTTGCTTAAAGAAAATGACAATAAGAAAGCTTCAAAAATTAAAGATGAATTTGAGAAAATGGGCGCATACTATCCTTATCCGCAGGAAATTGAAAGTGAACGGGAATTGATGGAGCTGGCAGAACAGAAATCTCTGATTTAAAATGCCGAAAACCCGCTTAAACAGCGGGTTTTCGGATAAATTATGGCGGAGAAGGAGGGATTTGAACCCTCGCGCCGGTAACCCGACCTACGCCCTTAGCAGGGGCGCCCCTTCGGCCAACTTGGGTACTTCTCCGTATAAATGAAAGACAATGGCGGAGAGAGAGGGATTCGAACCCCCGGCACCTTTCGGTGTCACTGGTTTTCAAGACCAGCTCCTTAAACCACTCGGACATCTCTCCATTATGCCAAGCGTATGGGCTGGCACTACTATAGTATAGCAAAACGGATTTCCCATGTCAATTGTAAAAAAATCAAAGCTTTCGACCTGGCCAAGGGAATGGATTTATGCACATCAACCATGTTTTCTCAATTTAAATGAACCCCCAATCGTCAGGCTTTAAGCCAGACTTTTGGGGGTTAAGTGCATAATAAAGCTTTATTAGCCTATTTGGTAATTCTCTCAACCCCGCCCATATAAGGACGCAGTTTTTCGGGAATTATAACCGAACCGTCCTTCTGCTGATAGTTTTCCAGAATAGCAGCTACCGTACGGCCTACGGCAATGCCTGAGCCGTTTAAGGTATGAACAAATTGTGGCTTGCCCTTATTTCCTTCCCTGTATTTAATATTAGCCCGGCGTGCCTGGAAATCTTCAAAGTTGCTGCAGGATGAAATCTCCACATATTTCTGATAACTGGGCATCCAAACCTCCAGGTCATAGGTTTTGGCTGATGAGAAGCCCAGATCTCCGGTGCAAAGCAGCGATACCCGATAGGGCAGGCCCAATTGTTTTAAAACTTCTTCCGCATCATTAACCAGGGTTTCCAGCTCCTCGTAGGAATTCTCCGGTTTTGTAAACTTAACCAGTTCCACCTTGTTGAACTGATGCTGACGGATCAGGCCCCTGGTATCCCTGCCTGCCGAGCCGGCTTCAGCACGGAAACAGGCGCTGTATGCCACATGTTTTATGGGCAGCACGTCTCCGTCCAGGATTTCCTCGCGGTAAAGGTTGGTTACAGGCACCTCCGCAGTTGGGATCAGGAAATATTCCGTACCTTCTATCTTAAAGGCATCCTCTTCAAATTTGGGCAGCTGGCCGGTGCCTGTCATGCTGCGCCGGTGCACTATAAAGGGCGGGAAAATTTCCGTGTAGCCGTGTTTTTGAACATGCAGATCCAGCATAAAGTTAAACAGGGCACGCTCCAGTCTGGCACCCAGGCCCCTGTAAAATGTAAACCGGGCTCCGGTAACCTTCGCTGCAGCGGTAAAATCCAGGATATTCAAATCCTCGCCTATATCCCAGTGGGCCTTGGGCTCAAAATCAAATTCAGTAGGTTCGCCCCACTGGCGGATTACCTTATTATCCTCATCGTTTTCTCCCACAGGCACGGATTCATGAGGAATATTGGGGATCTCCAAAAGAATGCTTTTCAGCTGCTCATCTGTTTCCCTGACCCTTTCATCCAGCTCTTTAATCTCCCGTGAAACCTCTCCCATTTCGGCAATTAAGGCTTCCGCGTCCTTCTTTTCCTTTTTAAGCCGGGCTATTTCCTGGGAAACAGTGTTGCGTTTATTCTTCAGCTTCTCAACTTCCTGAATATATTCCCTTCTCTGTTTGTCCAATTCCAGAAACTTATCCAGACTGATCTGGGCATTGCGTTTTTTAAGTGCTTCAGCCACTGCATCCGGATTGGTACGAATGAACTTCATATCCAGCATCCAAATCACCTCTTAAAATAATAAAACCCGTCCCTCCTCAGGGACGAGTGTTTCAAACCCGCGTTGCCACCCCGGTTGAGAGAATATGCTTCATCTATTCTCCCCACCTTAACCGGCATAACGGACCGGGACCGGTAATGCCTACTTGCCGCAAAAAGCTTTCAGCACACAGCTCCAGGATGGATTCGGTAGAACCCGCCTGCCGGTTTGCACCAGCCACCGGCTCTCTGAAAGGAGGGATTTCTGCCTACTATTTCCCTTCTTCGCCTTTTCATTAATTATTTGATAATTATTATACACAATTAATTTTTTTATGCAAATACTTTTTCCCCAGGTGCAAACAGCCTGTTTCAAATAGGCTGTATAAACTGCACCTGCCCAGGCAAAGATAATATTTACAAGAAATTGCCGGAAGGAGGATTAAAGTGAATAAAGTGGATATCCTGGCACAGCTGGGAGACATAAAAGAGATAGAATACCGCAACACCCTGGCACTTACCAGCATTATTGAACTTTTGCTTGAGAAAAAGATAATCAGCCGGGAGGATATATGCAGAAAGGCAAAGGAACTGGACAGGCTGGCTTTTATGGAAGCCGGCAAAACCAGCTGCAAGGTTAACTAATTCAGCAAATACCCCTTTTGCTCAAGCACTTTTTCTATATTGTCCAAAATTTCTATGCTGTCTGCTTCTACAGTGTGAAGATGGACCCCTTCAGTTAATTTTGATAAGGGTTCTGCTCCTTCCTTTTCCATGGCAGCCAGGTAGATTTCCACATCCCTGCGGGAAGACATCATCAGGCTTGCCTTAAACTCACCGTAAACAGGATGCTCTATAATAACATCCAATACCTTGCCTCCGCAGTCTACAATTGCATTTAATTCATCCCTTATGTCTTCCGGGCTGTGTTTAACGGCAAAAACCCGGGTCAAACGTCTGGGCTGGCTGCTCCGGGGCATAATATAGCCTTGGGGAGTTGCAATAATATCATTTCCAGCCGCCCGAAGAATTGCAATATCCTGTACAATAATCTGCCGGCTGACATTAAATAAGCTGGCCAGGTATGTGCCGGTCAAAGGAGTATTGCTTCTTTCCAAATAAACTTTTATTTTTTCTCTGCGTTCTTCACTCGTCACACAAGGCCACCTCCCGGTTTTTCCCATTAACCGATTCTATTATATTTGCAAAAACCATTATTTTCAAGCAAACCAGTGTTATTTACGGCACTTCCAATCGCTATTATACTACACTTTCTTTATACCCCGTCTTAATGCCGTCATTCAGCAAATGAAATGTATAAAATTGTAAATTCAGGTCAGAATAAGTAAATCCAAAAATATACATCTGTATTGAATGGTGATGCAGACGTGAAAGAAAATAAACTTCGGCTGTTATTCTTTATAACCGGTTTTATTTGCTTATTTTTCGTCTGCCTGTATATGAAATTGATATATGGATTTCCAAAAATAAATTCTGAAACTCCCCAGCAGTTTTATGAAAATAAGCCTGAACCGGAAGTGAATAAGCTGAAAAATGCAGGCGGGAATTATATCCACACAGAAGCGGAAATCAAGGATACATCCTCTGAAAAGTATTGTTCCGCTAATATATATGTCCGTGAAATTCCCCTTCCGCTGGAACCGGAGATAGATGAGAGGCTTGCCCGATTTCGAGAAAAGGCAGAAAAGCTGAATCAGCAGTTTCCCGACCATTTTGTCATATCCTTAAATACTGCTGAAAAAACTGTCGCGCTGACCTTTGATGACGGACCGGACTCAGACTCCACTCTTGAAATAGTTAATATATTAAATAAGTATAAAGTTCCCGGCACCTTTTTTCTACTGGGCACTCAAATAGACAAACATCCTCATATAGTAAATACCATCCTCGAAAGCGGCCACAGCATCGGCAATCACAGCTGGAGCCATAAGAGGCCTACGGATATAAACACTGAAGCTGTAATGGATGAAGTTGTAAAGACAGGGCAACGGCTTGCCGGCTACGGAATTGACACAAAACTGTACCGGCCTCCTTACGGCCTGGTAAATCCATCCCAGATGCCGGCATTAATAGAAGCCGGATATCGTGTCATCTGCTGGTCCATTGATTCTATGGACTGGTATTTCGACAATCCGAATCAAATTGCAGCCTGTGTAATAGATAGTATCCATCCCGGAGCCATAGTCCTCATGCACAGTGCCGGCGGGAAAAACAATAGAAAAGCTACTATTGAAGCTTTACCTGTGATTATAGAAAGGCTGCTTGATAAAGGGTATCGCTTTACAAGCCTGGATCAGAACTGACATAGGCCTTGGCATTTAAATAATAGATCCCTCTATGATATTATGCTAAAATAAATTTAATTACCCGGCATCAGGATAGATATGCAGTCAATTGGAGATGACATAATGTCTTATATTGAATCCGAGCTGAAATTCCTATTGGAAAGAAAAGATTTTGCATCTTTATACAGATATCTGAAAGAGAATTATGCCAGCCCGCAGCTTGTCAGGCAGACAAACTATTACTTTGCTGCTTCCAGAAGGGCTGCTGACCTGCAATTGGGAAGTACCCGCATCCGCTGTGTCAAGGGTACATATGAGCTTACATGCAAAATACCCATAGCTGAAAACTCATCTGGTGCCATGCTTAACAGCTATGAATATAATGCACAGATCAGTAAAGAACAGGCAATTAATTACATAAACAATGGTTTGCCGGCGGCTGCCCAAAAAGAGCTGCTTGGGGATTTAAATAAAATTCACGGCACGCCAATGAGAGATTTAAATTGCTTTGGCCGCCTGCGCACCGCCAGATTTATTTTTGCAATAAAAAAGGAACTGCCGCCCCTGCTGCTGGACAGCAATGCCTATCTGGGAACATTTGATTATGAGCTGGAATGGGAGCTTAGGGAAAGCGAAGCTGCCCATTATCTGCTGCATAACTGGTTCAAAGATCTGGATATTCAGCCTGTCGGCAAAATCATACCTAAAGTAAAGCGGTTCTTTGAAAGGCTGATGGAATCGGAAATATAGTTTTATCTTGGTATGAATTTTTCGGGCTTTTCTGCATACATGTTGAAAATAAAGCCGCAGTCTGAACAAACATCCGCAATAATGGCAGAGCCAAAGGAAAGTGCCTTTCCAACCGGCTGCAGGGTAGCGTACCCTGACAGTTTTCCTCTGCCTATACGATCCGAACCACAATTGGGACATTTCTTTAAGCCCACAAATATCTATTCCCCTTTATTTAAGAATTGGTATACCACCAATATAACATATGCAGTAAACAATAACAATCATAAGACTATTTTCATTTACTACTTTCGTCCCTATGGCAGTATGGGCACCTGGAATTCCTTTTCAATACGATTGGGATAATCTATTACCGGGAATCTAACCGGACTTTTAACAGGCATTTCAAAGGTATACTCATAATCATATTCCATATAATCCTGGTTTTCTCTTGTGAACCTTCCTTCCTTTTCTCTCCTCAATTCCTGGTTACTGCCGTCAAAACCGTTCCATGAAAGAAACTCAGTATAGCTGCCTGAAGGGGGAATGCTGCCAAGCTTAAAACTGACAAACAAACTTTTATCCCCGAGCTTCAACTCCTTTAGCTGTAATTTTTCATCCGGAGCCTTTATTAACCCATTGCCATCCAGGTCAATTACGACTTCCGCCTCATCCTTATCCAGCGCCCTGATCCCGCTGCCCCTGATGTACAGCTCCTTAGGGACAGTAAAGAAATTGCTCTGGAAGAAAACTCTCTTCTTTGTATAACTGATATGATTCATAGTCACCCCATCCTGGATAGTTCCCCATTCATTCCCTTTCTCATCTACCAGCGCCAGGTTTTCGAGGGCAAAAATTTCCATTGTATTATTCTTGTCAAATGATATATCAACTGATACCCTGGTAGGGTAAATAACAGCATTTTCAAAGACTATCCTCTGCCCTGCAATTTCAACAGCCTGATCTATAACATAGTGCTTTTCCATGTTTTCAAACCTGGATTTGTCGATTGGAATGGATACCTTCCAATTATCGTCCAATACATGGCTTTGGCCTTCCGGAAGGTTCGGATCACCAACCTCCATATTAGCAGTCAGTTTAATTACATCCGGTATCATAAAATCAGGATCTTCATCACCGGGAAAACTAATGTTAAGTCTACCGTTGTATACGGATCCGTCATATGGTGCAAAGCCATAGTCGAAAGCTGCTTTTAGCTCGCTGTTTCTTTCATCCGTGATATTCAGGCTGTTTATTCTTGGCATCTTATATTGGCTTTTGTTTTCTATTGAATAAAAAACAACCATCGATGTATTGTCCACTATTATGTCATTTACAGTAAATACAATTCCCTGGTGTTCATCCGAAACATTGATATTTTGAATGAACTCGTTGTCAACGGCAGATTGCAGACCCTTATTCCATTGGATCAGATCTACAATATAATCCATACCGGGAATTGCAGAAATATAAGATGCAAAGGCAGGCGACATTCGTATCATGCTGAAGAAAACTACCAATGTCAAAATGCTTGCAATTCCTGCCCCTCTCCGAATTCTAATGCCCCTCTTTTTCTTCTTTGCTTTTTCTATACCGTTTATAATGTATGAATCAATATCCTTCGGCAAATGCTCATTTGAAATCATAATTCTCACTTCCTTTCAACAAGCTCCGCATTTGTTTCAGACCCCGGCTAATCCAGATTTTAACGGTTCCTTCAGGCTTCCCCATAATAACTGAAATATCTGCAATGCTCATATCTTCATAGTACCTCAATATCAGTACATCCCTATACTTGGGCTTCAGCCTTCCAACATAATATTTTAAATCCATGCAGGTTTCCTGTTTTTCTATATTGTCCTCACAAGTCAAAACCAGGTTGTCAAGCGGAATCACAAGTTTAGTTCTTCTCAGTTCATCAAGGCAATAATTGATCATGATCCTAACCAGCCAGGTTGAAAAGTATTTTGGATACTTCAGTTTATGCAGCTTAAGAAACGCACGGCAAGTAACCTCCTGGACAGCTTCAAGGGCCTTTAGCTCATCTCGCAGGTACTGCATTGCTGTTCCATAAAGGCGATCCTTATTCAGAGAAATCAGTTCAAAAAATGCCTGATCATCTCCGTTTCTTGCCTTTACAACCAAGTCTTCCATATATAGCTCCTTTGTTGATGATTGTATCAATCCATACTTTTTTCTATTAGATATTCGTATATTAGACGGTGCAAGTGTATATTTGGATTCAATTTATAATAGTTAATTTTGGATAGACGGATCTTTCCTCAATATAAGATAAATAGAAAGAGGTTTGAACTATAATACAATGTTTCATGTGAAATTTCAAAAATAAAAACCACCTGGCATTGAATACCAGGTGGTTTTAAGTTCCGGCAACGACCTACTCTCCCAGGCGGTCTCCCGCCAAGTACCATCGGCGCTGAAGGGCTTAACTTCTGTGTTCGGTATGGGAACAGGTGTATCCCCTTCGCTATTGTCACCGGATTTACTCCCGG
>FZPS01000217.1_pt41 | contig 22968 bp, 29 predicted proteins | sample 1817821 | NCBI WGS metagenome assembly FZPS01 (sample SAMEA104158645, study PRJEB21678) | metagenome | place: Germany | collected 2015-04-21 | reverse complement strand
CAAATCAGCCTTCCTTTGTCAATACCTCTTTTTAAATTTTTTCGGACCTTCTTGAAGAAGTCAATACAAGCCTGCCTGGACATAGGCGCGACAAAGATTCTTTTGCATGTCGGGGTTTCACCCGGACAGCTGTTGTAGTTTAGCACACACACATTACTTTGTCAACAAAGTATATTCTGGAAAAATTCATTTCCTGCAGCATCTCAAACCATTACAGCCTTCACACATAAATGCTGAACAGCCGGGAGCTGTCTGAGGATTTCTGTTCAAACCGGAAGCGTATAAAACTATGAAGATATGGATGAAGCAATCCTCTGCAGATCAATAAGATGTTTCTTTTCTTCCCGGAGCAGCCTGCGGAAAGCGTCCTTTGCTTCAGGTAAATTTGAAGATATCACCATTTGGGTATATAAAAGAATTGAATCTTTTTCAGCTTGTATTCCGATCTTAATTACATCATCAATACCGGTGATCCCCTCAATCATCCTGGCCTGCTCCTCGTCATTGGGGAATATCAGGCTGTCAGCAATTGCATTAAAATATGCCGATACTTCCTGATCGTACAGATAATCATCGTTAAATTGATCCTTTTGAGCCAAAAACTCGTTATACAACTTGTGAAACGTATCCCTATGATCATTTTCATCTTCGGCCAGCTTGATCAGCAACGCTTTTACAAATTCATCGTCTACCTTTTCCGCAGATCGGCGGTAAAATTTTTCTCCCCTTTCCTCAATTGTAATGGCAATTTTAAGAGCCTCCAAATCATTAAAAATCTTTGAATCCATAACGCTACCCCCCATCAAAAACTCCTTACATAATATATCACACAGGTTTTGCCCTGTAATTCAACTTTTATAACAGCAATTTCAGCTGCTTATTCAAAAATATACATGGCATAAATATCTACTGATGAGCCTGTTCATTCTCTGGAATCTGTTCAGGCCGCTCTTCCCGCCGGGTCTGCTGCGGCTGCTCATCATGATTGGCTGGCCGGGTCGAATCTTCCTGCGGGGTTTGCTGAGCCTCTTCCCGCTGCTTTTCAACATCATCATTATCCCCGGTTGATGCTTCAGCTGTCGTCCCACCGCTGCTTTTCCCTGCTTTAATATCTTCCGCATCTCTCTTTAAACTTTCTATTCTCTCCCTGCGGCTGTCGATCTCCTTACAAAGATTATATATAACATTTATTGAATTGTTTTCCTTGCTGTAAGCCTCATAAACCACCTGCCCGATTTTGCTGTACAGCTTTTTTACGGTATCCTCTTCCTTATAGATTTCATAGTTAAGCTTACCCAGCCCTACCAGTTCCTCAGACTTCTCCCCGATTTTCTTCACCATTTTAGTAAATTTGGTGCTTAACTCATCTATAAAAGCCATTCTTATTCTCCTTCCAGTTTATGCTTGGCACAGCTATTGCCGGATCTATTAATTATTGTTCCACATTTTTTTCGTATTAACCTGTTCAATTTTACCGGCCGTCTTCATTAATTACAGTTGATTCTCTGTATGGCACTTTGAATCTCCTGTATAACCTGCGTATCTGTTTCATTTTTTAAAGCTTCTGACAAAGCTTCCCTGCTGTGCTCCGAACCAATCTTGGCCAGCGCCCAGGCGCTGTGCCCTCTGATAGGAGGATAAGAATGTTTCAATGTCTTTGCCAATAACGGGATGTATTCAGGATTCCCTGTGTTTCCGGCAACAATTACGGCAGTGGACAGCACACGCTGACTGCGTGCATAGTTACGTCCTATTACGTTTGCCAGGCGTTCCAGGGGTTTCCGGTCATTTTCACACCATCCCTTTAAAATTGAAAATATATTGAAAGCCTGAATATCCTCATTGGATGGCGGCCGGGCCTGAAGCATCCCTTTCCTGTTCCATGGGCATACTGTCTGACATATATCACAGCCCAAAAACTTATTTCCTATTTTTTCTCTTATATTTACAGGAACAAAACCAGGACTTATCATGTAGCTTCTCATACAGTACCCGGGCAGTACGGCTCCGTCATCGGTTATAGCATTGACGGGACAGGCTTCAACACACAAGGTGCATTTGCCGCACAAAGACTCCTGCTGAGGCCGGGTATCCAAAGGAAGGGGAGCATTGGTCAATATGAGATTCAAGGCCACCCATGAACCATATTCCCTCGTATATATAACCCCGTTCCTGCCAAACCAGCCCAATCCCGCTCTGTAAGCCGCAGCTTTTAACGGCAGCGGAGGGTTCACCACAGCATCGTAGCCTTCCTTTGTAATAACCTCTGAAAGCTGTATGGCGGCCTTTCTTCCGCTGGGATATTCCATATAATAGGCCGAGTATGCGCCTGTTCCCGGGGGAAAATCATCAAGATAGGGTTTATAGGGATAAACAGCCACCACAACAGCCTTTGCATCAGGCATAATATCCTGCGGATTAGCCGTAACTTTACTCCCTACCTTTACAGCTTCAGGATCCAAATCCTTGCGCTTCTCCAACGCTTTATACCAGGACTGAAAAAGTTGGGCGCCGGTTATTCCTATAATTGGAAACCCCAGCTGCCTTCCCTGCTCAATAAGCACAGATTTTAAAACCATCATCTTTTCAGTCATAATTATCCCCTTACAGGACTGACAAGCCCTACCTTCCTGTACACCTTGCCAAGGGTTCTGTTTGCTATTCTGGCTGCCCGTTCGGCGCCTTTATTCATCATTTCCTGCAAGTAATCTTTATTCTTCATCAAATCATTATACCGCTCCTGGATGGGATTTAACGTTTCTACAACGGCTTCACCAACAGCCTTTTTAAAATCACCATATCCTTTGCCGTCAAATTCCTGTTCAATTTTCTCATAGCTTTTGCCGGTGACAGCTGCGTATATATTCATAAGATTGCTTATCCCGGGCTTATTCTCTTCATCATACCTGACCTGAGCCTCAGAATCGGTAACCGCCCTCCTGAACTTCCTCATGATTACATCGGATGTATCGAGCATAGAGATAAATGCATTTTCATTTTCGTCAGACTTGGACATCTTTTTTGTAGGTTCCTGCAAATTCATAATTCGTGCAGCCACCTTGGGGATATAAGCCTCCGGAATAACGAATACATCCCCATATATGCTGTTAAATCTCTGCGCAATATCCCTGGTAATCTCAAGGTGCTGTTTCTGATCGGCCCCAACAGGAACCAGATGAGCCTGATAGAGAAGTATATCAGCAGCCATGAGTACGGGATAGGTAAACAATCCCGCATTTATATTATCCTTATGCCTTCTGGCTTTCTCCTTAAACTGCGTCATTCTGCTCAATTCACCCATATAGGTATAGCAGTTTAAAATCCAGGCCAGCTCGGCATGAGCGCTCACATGAGACTGCACAAATATGGTATTCTTATCCGCATCCAGTCCGCATGCCAGATATAAAGCAAACACCGACAGGCTTCTGCGGCGCAGTTCCTTGGGATCCTGCCTAACCGTCAGTGCATGAAGATCCACAATACAGTAGAAAGAGTCGTAGTCATCCTGCAGCTCAACCCAGTTTTTTATAGCGCCCAGGTAATTCCCGATGGTTAAATGACCCGACGGTTGTACGCCGCTAAATATTCTCTTTTTATCTTCCATTATTTCCTCATCCTCCAGCTTTTTTAATTATATAAATGTATGGTTTCCATCTCTATCAACCAAAACATATCCTGACTCAACAACGGTTATACCGTTATAATAACAGATATCAATTGTTATCCTTATTCAGATGCTTTCTCAGTCTTTGCAAATCGCTTATATATACATCTTTCAACTGAGGCCTGTAGATAATACTTGCCGGATGATACAGCGGAAACAGGACCATATTCTGCTCTTTCGCCCCTATTGAGATAAAAAGAGGCCTGCCATGCACCTGGCCTATAGTGAGCTTATTATCATCCGTTAACACTCTTAATGGTATGTTGCCTAAGCTTACAACAATGGAAGGGCTGATTATTGCCAGTTCTTTGTACAGTACGGTCCGGTTGAGATCAATCTCCTCCCTGTTAGGAGGGCGGTTGGAAGTACGTCCGGTATCCGGATCTATTTTTACAGGCCTGAATTTAACCGCATTGGTAATATATATATCCTCCCGTTTTATATCCAGTATCTTCAAAAACTCATCCAGGTTTTTGCCAGCCCTGCCCACAAACGGCCTTTGCTGTACCACTTCCTGCTGCCCCGGCGCTTCCCCCACCAGTACCAGGGAAGCATAAGGATTCCCCTCGCCAAAAACCATTATCTTTTCCTGATCTTTATACACGCTTTTAAAAAATTGAGCGCTTTCCTGTTTTAACTTCTGCAGCTGTTTTGCTTTATCCCGTTTTAGCACTGTTGTATCTCCTTTTAGAAAGTTATCGGTATAATCTTTATTCATCACCGGTTGATTCTGCAGGTGCATGCTCCCTGTGCGGCTTGGAACCCAGTTCTTCTATCTTAGCCTTTATTTTTTTGAAATCCTCCCAGGCGTCATATTTTTTTGCAGGATCCCGGAGCAATGCGGCAGGATGATATGTCGCCATTATCCAGTAACCTTTCCGTTCAATCCATTGCCCACGTATCCTGGTTATGCCGGCCTTTTTATCGATTACATACCGTACAGCAGTTGCGCCCAAACACACTATAATTTTTGGACGCACCAGGTAGACCTGCCTTCTTAAATATGGCAGACAGGCTTGCGCTTCAATTTCCATAGGCACCCGGTTGCCCGGGGGACGGCACTTTACAATATTAGCTATATACACATCTTCTCTTTTAAGATCAATAGCCTCAATCATTTTGTCAAGCAGCTGACCGGCCAGCCCTACAAACGGCCGCCCGCTCAAATCTTCGTCACGCCCCGGGCCTTCACCGATAAACATCAAATCGGCATCGCGATTACCTTCACCCGGTACACTATGAGTCCTGGTTCTGGAAAGCTGACAGTTGTTACAGTTCATAACGGCATGGATCAGCTGGTCCCACAGCTTATTATAATCCATATCAACAGGCTCCTTTGCCCAATAAATATCAATATGACAGAATTGTTTTACAGCATTAGTGAATATTTTATCCTATATCCGGGCTTTTATCGTATCCATTATAATACACTATTTTACCCAAATTCAACCGCAATGCAAGTTAAGCTTAAAATATAATTGCGACGCAAATTGCAATACTTATTCTTACCAGCAAAAAAATGCATTATCCCGCCATCTCAATAATTTGGGCCAGTCCCTGCAGCAAGATAAATATTTTCAGAATGCTGTCTGATAATTGTCTAACAAACAAATGTGAATTTTATAACAATTTAAAATTTAATTGTCAAAAAATTTACAATTTTATAATAAAGAAATTGTTTTAATATCAATGGTAATGTTGTATAATATAAACACGGAAAATCGTATATTCCGGCTTGAATCAGCCTTTTGTGAAAGGAGAATTTCTATGTATAAATGTGAAGCAACCTGTTCATTGTGCAATTATAAAATTAGTATTAAAGTCGAACAGAAAAATATGAATGAAGCTGAGGTAAAACTTTCATCAGAGTGCCCTAACCTTCAACAGTTTACAAATATCCCCCTTCACCTTGATGCAATTTATGAAATAGTTAATCCCAAAGAAAATTCACAGTTTTACCGGCTGCTTAAACAACATCACAGTCATATAGACCGCTGTGCTGCATACGACAGCGTACTGGACTCCATAGGCAAGAATCTTGGCCGATATTACGAATTGGCATAATTTATCTTCAACACCTGCCCTCAAGACTTCAACCATAACCGTATATAAATAAAGCACGTATGAGAAAGTCCGTTCCCCCATACGTGCTCTTTTTTTGTAAGAATTATGCTTCTCCGCAGAGCTCCAGGAGCCTGTTCCATCTCCGGTCAACTTCCTGCTGAAGCTCTTCCAACAGACCTTCATTTTCTTTGGTAAACAGATGGCGGAATCGCCCCTGAGGTTTAAGATAATCAACTACAGGAATCTTTTTCCTCGGTTTGTAGTTCAGAACGAATTTACCTTCTATAACCTCATACAGCGGCCATACACAGCTATCTATAGCCAACCTCACAACTTCCATAAGCTGCGGCGTATTATATCTCCAACCACGGGGACAGGGTGCCATTACATTAAGAAAGGCCGGACCCGGAGTATAAATAGCTTTTTCAGCTTTTTCATAAAGATCCCTCATATTTCTGAAAGGAGCTGATTGCGCCACATATGGAATATTATGAGCAGCCATAACCATAGTCAAATCTTTCTTAAACTGAACTTTACCCGGTATATCGCTTCCTGCCGGGGAAGTTGTTGTATCAGCATATTTTGGAGTAGATGAAGATCTTTGAATTCCGGTATTCATGTACGCTTCATTGTCATAGCATACATATACCATGTCGTGGCCTCTCTCCATAGCTCCTGAGAGAGACTGAAATCCTATATCATAGGTACCGCCGTCGCCGCCAAAGGCGATAAACTTGGTAGTACCGTTAACCTTCCCGGTTCTGGACATGGCTCGATACGCCGCCTCGGCCCCCGAAACGGTGGCTGCAGCGTTTTCAAATGCACTGTGGATAAAGGAATCCTTCCATGCTGTGTAAGGATATATACAGGTTGAAACTTCCAGACATCCAGTGGCTGTACCGACAACCGCATGGTCTTCAGGCTTAAGAGCTCTCAGTACAGTCCTTACCACAATAGGAGCTCCACAGCCGGCACACATCCTGTGCCCACCTGTCAGGCGTTCTGGTTTATCCGTCAATGTTTTAAGATTATATGCTGCCATCCTCTTCACCTCCTATTCCCTTATGCCCAAGTAATTGAATGTTGATTTTACCTGGCCGGTTCTGGCAATATCTATAAGATCCTGATACACAAGTTTGATTTCATCAGCACGGACATCCCGGCCGCCCAAACCATATATATAGTTAATGGCCTTTGTGTCTTTTGCATAATCAAACATGGCACTTCTTATCTCTGCAAACAATGGGCCTCCGGCAGTTGAGAAACTTTCAGCCTTGTCCATAACAGCTACTGCCTTCAATCCTGACAGAGCTTTTCCTATCTCCTCAAAGGGGAATGGCCTGAACACTCTCGGTTTGATCAAACCGGCTTTTATACCTTGATCCCGCAGTTCATTAACGACAGTTTTTGCAGTTCCTGCAGTGGAATTCAGTACAACTACGGCCACTTCAGCGTCATCCATACGGTATTCCTCAAAGAAACCGTATTTCCTGCCGGTCAGCTTTTCAAACTCCTGTGCAACCTCCATAATTACCTTTTTTGCATTTTGCATACATTCGGCTTGTGCTCTCTTATGTTCAAAATAGAAAGCAGGCATATCCAACGGCCCTAAAGCAATTGGATTATCCTTGTTCAAAAGATGGTATCCCGGTTTATATTCACCGACAAATGCTTTTACTTTTTCATCCTCAATAAGCTCGATATTCTCAACAGCATGGCTGGTGATAAAACCATCAAAACATACCATTACAGGCAGCTGTACATCCTTGTGTTCCGCAATTCGAACGGCCTGAATCAGGTTGTCGTAAGCTTCCTGATTGTCCTCGCAGTACAGCTGAATCCAGCCCGAATCTCTTGCTCCCATACTATCGCTGTGATCGTTATGGATATTGATAGGGCCGGACAAAGCGCGGTTTATAACAGACATAACTATAGGCAAATGCAGCGAAGCAGCAATATAAAGCATTTCCCACATCAACGCCAAACCCTGAGAAGAAGTAGCAGTCATGGTTCTGGCGCCGGCAGCTTCCGCCCCAATACAGGCACTCATAGCACTGTGCTCAGATTCAACAGCTACAAACTCGGTGTGCACCTGGCCGTTGGCAACAAACTGAGAAAAATACTGAGGCACCTCGGTAGATGGGGTTATAGGAAAGGCTGCAACAACATCGGGATCTATCTGCCGCATCGCTATAGCTACAGCTTCATTTCCACTCAATTTATCCTTGATAGCCATTCTTTATCTCCCTCCCTCATTTAACCTTCCTCTACAAAATCAATGGCCTTAAAGGGACAAACTTCCACGCAAATCCCGCAGCCTTTGCAGTGATCAAAATCAAAATCTTTTCTCTTTCCGTTTTCAACCGGAATAGCCGTGTCGGGGCATACAGGCCAGCAAAGCATACACTGCTTGCATTTTTCTTCCAACCATACAGGTTTCATTGAGCGCCAGTCGCCGGTCCTAAAGTCCTCAGCATTCCCGGCATCCAATATGCAGCCACCCTTGGGCATCTCTTTCCAGGTATTTTCCTCGGTTATATTCATCTTTCTCTCTTTGTTCACAGCCCCTTCACCTCCTGCATGGCCCTTTTAAGAGCCCTCATATTTCCTTCTATAACCTGGGGTTTAGTAGCAAACTTATGATGGAATGACTTCTCCATAGCATCTACAAAAATATCTTCATCCATCAAATTGGTAACCTTAACTATAGCTCCCAACATAGGCACATTGGGGAAATAGCGCCCCAGCTCCTCAACGGATATGGTTCGCGCATCAACAGTGTAGATCTTTCCTTCATAGCCCTTCAAAAGCGGTCTGAGTTCTTCGGGATCCTTCGGTGAATTTATAACTACTGCACCACCCTCTTTTAAACCAGCAAGCACATCCACCGATGTGATGAGAGTTTCATCAACCACAACAACATAATCGGGTTCATATATGTTGGAATGAATGGTGATCTTCTCATCGCTGATTCGGTTATAAGCTGTGATGGGCGCACCCATACGCTCTGGACCGTATTCCGGGAATCCCTGAATAAATTTTCCAGTGTCAAAAGCAGCTTCGGCAAGCAGTAACGATGCAGTTTTTGCACCCTGTCCTCCCCTGCCGTGCCAGCGGATTTCAACCATCTTGCCCATATAAAAGATTTCCTCCCTTCGTTTTACAAATATTTAGTTTATACAAATTGCGGTCTCTGTATTAGTACAAATTCCTATACGGAATATTGTATTATAACAGGTATATAGGTGTTACTATAACAGTTATGGAAAAATCCACTATTATAAAGTCATCCCGCATATGTAACACCAACCAAGCACATTATAACAGATGGCTTTTTTACTGTCAATGAATTAATGCCTTCCATCACAGCTGCACATAATCCCTGCAAAAATAAACAACATGTCCATCCCCTTGTATTGTACTATAAGCAGACAGACATGTCATCATTATTCTGCATTAATTTTTATGATTTTACATCCATGCTAAAAACCCATAGCAATAACAAATATAAAAAGGGGATAACCGCATCCCCTTGAGTTTTCCGTCACCAAACCTTTTCTCTCATATTCATATATGTCATTTTTGTTAATTCACTTTATTTGTAATTTTTTAACCATTATATTTGCATGTTTTACAGCAGTATAAATTGCAAAAGCAAAATGAGAATGAGCCCGGGAATCCCCAAAAAACCAACTATTAAGGCCGTCACGGGGTTGATTGCTACCTTAATCCCAAATAACCCTCCCACCAGATTTAACAACCAGAGTATAATGCCGCCGATAATCGCATTATATATGAACTTTAAAATAATTCGAAGAGGTACCAGCAGGAGCCATCCTACAACATATAATAGCACTAACCCTAAAGCATATGCCAATACCACATCCCACGGAATCGTACCAGCCACAGCAATCACATCCTGCAATAATTTAGCTTTTAATTTCCGGTACAAGTGTTATCTCTATATTCTATAATATGGCGCTGGCCCGAGTTTTATGACATTTAAACCCTTACCGGTACCTCCATTGCATGCCGCTGATCGAAAAGCTCAAATCCTGCATCATACTTTTGATATTACACTTTTTTCCCGCTTATTTACTCACTATAATAATACAAATTGTTTATTGCCTCGATTCCATTCATTTTTGCCTGTTTGAGCATGTACATGTATTTCTTTTTTGCAGCCTCCAGATTATAAATGGCGTAATCAACCAGCTCAGGATCGCTGACATTATTAAAAAGGTTTTGAGCATTTACCCATTCATCATGAGCATTTTTTACGTCCATAAGTATGTCATAACCGGCGCTGTATTCCTCACTGTCCTGGTGATTATACGGGAAATCCGGTATTCGAAACCTCATAATATCCCCTCCACAGGTATTTAACATATCTATAGTATTACCATCTTTTTCATTGTTATAGCATGGCTGTCCAATTTTTTAAGAAAGGTTTCATAAACCGGTCTGCCAGGACTTCAGAATGGGCAGTAATTTATCCAGTACACAAAAAAATAAAGGGATAAAATTTATCCCTTTATTTCAACCAAATTAAAATCACATTATCTGATTTGCAATTATTAATATGGCTCGGTAAGGACTTCAAAATGTGCCTGAGGATGTGCGCAAGCCGGGCAAAGGTTAGGTGCGCTGTCTCCCTCGTGAATATATCCGCAATTGCCGCACTTCCACTTAATTACTGTATCTTTCTTGAACACTTTGTCGTTTTCAATGTTATCCAACAGTTTTCTGTATCTCTCCTCATGGAATTTCTCGCCTACAGAAACTCTTCTGAATACTTCGGCTATTTGAGGGAATCCTTCTTCATCCGCCACCCTTGCAAACTCAGGATACAGGGATGACCATTCTTCGTTTTCACCTTGAGCAGCAGCAAGCAGATTGGCCTTAGTATCTCCTAAGGCAACAGGATAGGATGCATTGTTTATTTCTACCATTTCGCCATTAAGGCTCTCGTTCAAAAACTTAAAGAATCGTTTTGCATGTTCCTTCTCATGGTCGGCCGTCTCCAGAAAGATATTGGAAATCTGTACATAGCCCTCCTTTCTGGCTACCGAAGCATAGTAGGTATACCGGTTCCTTGCCTGTGACTCACCGGCAAATGCTTTAAGTAAATTTTCAGCAGTTTTCGTCCCTTTTAATGACTTCACGTCTACATCTCCTCCTTAAATTTACTTTATCAACATTATAAATTATTTTACTTCTGCTTTCCACAAACCATGCAAATTGCAGTATTCATAAACATCTGCTTCCCCTACGTCGTCAAAAACGGCCTTCGGCTCTTCGCCCGGGGCAAGGTAAACCCTCTCAACGGTCTTATCGGTTACCAAAGCAATCCATTCGATATAGTGCTCGGGTACCATGGGATGCACTGTTGAGCCGATTTGAACATACAGCTTGCCATCTTTTCTTGTTACATATGGAACATGCTTTTCAACTGCCGCATCTACGGTGTTGGCCTTGAGTTCGGTCATCGGCTGGTCACAGCATACAAGCTCTCCTCCACCGTTGTTTATTAGCTCCACAAGATTCCCACAAACATCACATTGATAAAAAGCCACCTGATTCCTCATATTATTCCTCCCCTTTCAAAAACACTTTATTACTACCACTATTTATACCCCGGCTCAATGTCGTAAAAACAGGTTTTACACTTTAATAAATCTGTCTTTTCTGTGAAGGGCTGGCTCTTTATCAGGTTTTCACAATGACAAAACAAGCAGCGCTATACGTACCTGCTATTTGTTGCTCCGCATCATTATGATAATCCGGTGTCTAGGCCAGATATTGATCTGCATCAATATCGCCTATATATGAATCGTCCTTTTTAGGCGCCTCGTCCATCTGGACCATCTTCTGGTAATATTTATACAAAACACCAAAACGATACTTATAGTTAGGATGCCATGGTTTCTGTTTACCACAGAAATGCAGAATCACGGTATTATAAATTACATAATCCATATTTACCCGGCCCTTGGACGCAATAAGGTATGAACGATACCGCCGGGCATCGTAATTATACAGATACTCATCCAGGGGTTTAATCTTGTTCCAGAAAAGCCCATTGAGGACATCCTGATCAGGTAATATCAGTTCGTTGGCATGTTCCCGGATATAACCAAGTATATGCGAGATATCCACTTCTTTCCTGAGAAGTGCCGCATTAATAAGCATGACACCTGAGTTATAGTACTTGTTTGAATCGATCTTTAAGCGAATCTTGTTTATGTAATCAATCACCGGTTTCGTATGGGCGGCAGCGGCGAAATAATACTTATCCAGCTCTATATTATACAAACGTTCGACAGGATTTATAACAAGTATATCCGGGTCAAGATACAATACCTTATCAACGTGATCCGGCAGATAAATATGGGCAATCAGACGGTAGTACATTTCTTTGGAATAATAAGAATGAACAGGCGCTTCCAAAAAGGTGTTTTTATTAATACGTATCGGATATAAAGTGTGTCCAAAACTACGTATATATACCGAAAGCTGATTAAGCTGCGTATCTTTGATATCGGAGTGCATCAAATAGATATTAACGTTCTCGGAACAATTGTCAAATAACGAGCGGAGCATAACTTTAAGAGGGGAGATATAAGCAGCATTCAAAGTAACAAGTACATTCATACACAATCACCCCTTTCAGAAAACTCACTCTTATATATATTATAGTATTATTTTTTTCTGTTTCCAATACTTATATTAGTGGTTCTTTTTATGCTTCCTTTACATATCCTCTCCATTCAGCATATTTCTTTTGTAAACATAGGAATTACCTCTCCTCACACCGGCGTTAATAGTATTAATATTATTAAAGTTTCCTAATTACTATAAATTATACCGGTTACCATAGTAATCCCGGAAATACTGCCGATAAATCGTTCTAAACATATACCTCGAACCCGTCGTAAGCAATTTGAAATTCATAGGGCCGGACCAGCTCTATCAACTGCTCGTGCAGCAAACCACCGTTGTGGGAAAAATGAGTTAGTATGAATTTGGTAGCATTATCGGCAGCCCCCGTTTTCGTCATCCGTTCCTTTATCTTTATATTATCAGGTATGCCCATATGATAAATACCCTCCGGCTCCGGTCCTGTCGTACAGTCCAAACTCACCAGATCAAAGTAATATCCTTCAATGTATTCCCATGTTGCATCCGGGAATATACCGGTATCATTCCCGTACAGCATACGTTTCCCATGTTTATCCTCAAATATGTAGATATAGCAGTCCTCATTTCTGTCATGGGACGCCAGCAGGGGCGTTATCCTTATATCATCGGCAATGTACGTTTCAAAGGGAGGAATATAACGAAAACTCATATATTGTTTTAAATCGCTGTTACTGTTCAGAATCTCAGTCATGATTTCTCCAACAGCCATATTTCCATATATGTTCAATATACTGTTATCCTCAAGATGAGCAAAGACGGGTTTTCGCAGCTTTAAATCATCGGTAAAAAAATGATCCTGATGGGAATGAGTAATAACCAGGTGTTTCAGCCTGCTAAAGTCAAGCCCGTAACTGATCACGTGAGAATAAGAATCAGGTGGAAAATCCACCATCATGCTGTCATCAATTAAAACGCTTGAGCGGGTGCGTATATTTTTTCCTCCCCTGATCCTGGCTTTCCTGCAATGCTGACAGCCGCAAAATACTCCCGGCCAGCCCTCAGCTGCCCCGGTCCCAAGATACTTGACCTTCATATCCTATCTCCTCCCGTTTAGTATAAGTTGTGCAATACCGTATATGCATATGCCTCAAAATATATGCCTTTTTATACATATATATTTATTTCCAGCAATGCAGCATTATCCTTCACCATCAAAACAGAACATCCTACTTAAATTCTTCGGGCCAATTTATGTGCCGGTTTAACATATCAATAAAATCTGTAAGGCCCCGGGCATCCTCATCATCAAACCTGGCCTTTGAAGGGCTGTCAATATCCAGAACCCCTATAAGCCTTTCTCCCTTAATAATTGGTATAACGATTTCCGACCTGGATGCGGCATCGCAGGCAATATGGCCCGGAAACAGGTCCACATCCTCTACTATTTGGATCTCCCGTGTTTGCGCGGCCGTTCCGCATACACCACGTCCCAGGGCTATACGCGTACATGCAGGCTTTCCCTGGAACGGGCCCAGTATCAGCTGTCCTTCCTTATACAGGTAAAACCCGGCCCAATTAATATCCTGAATCAGCAGATACAGCAATGAAGCAGCATTGCATAAACTGGCAAGCCAGTCAGGTTCTTCTTCAATCAGTTGGACAAGATACATATTTAGTTGTCTATAGAATTCCTTCCGGTCATGTGTTTCAATTATCTCTGCTGTAAACAATGCAAAAGCCCCCTTTGTTTCACCTTATTCCCGATAAACAGGCTGAAGAATGGTTATCTTCCGCTTACCTGCTGTAAACATCTCAATCCTTCTATACCTTTCGCAATCAATTTTTGTTCTTTTATTGCTGACCACTGAAACCAGAGAACCCGACGAAAGAACCGGAAGTATATTTTCAAGCAATCCTTGAACAGCCTGCTTTTCGTCGGGTTGGCCACTCCAACTGACAATATTCCCGTAGGGAAGATCGGTTATAACCATGTTTACATTGTTAATATAATCTGTTAAACCCCGGGCCCTGGTTATATCAGCAGTAAAACACCTTATATCTATATCTCCATCCATACTGTCAAGCACATCTTTTAACCTGAGAGCGCTTTTCAATGCCTCCAAATGGGACTCCTTGCCATATGCGGCATACATGCCCTCGATCTGCTCAATACGTTTCTGCAAGCCTTCCCGGGTCAACAGGGATAAATTTTTTTCAGCCAGGGATACCATTTTTCTATCAATATCCGATGCATATATTCCTGATATTTCACGGCCGTGAAGAAAGCCTATGCATGTCAGCAGATAAGCTCCGCCACAACATGGATCATACAAGCTATACGGTGCATTAACTCCCCCGGCCGACAGAACAGCTGCACACCTTTGGTAGATCTCACTTGCCAGCCTTACGGGAAAAGAAGTGGTCCCGGGAAGGTTATAAAGCACCCTGCCGCTTGAATAGTCCTGATAGTTCCTGTTATCAGCAAATTTATAAATCACCTAATCACCTGTAAAATAGAAATTGGAAATAACAAAAACACCAAAAAATATATTAAGCGTATTCCAGGCGGTCATCAGAGTTCCGATAAAAACTCAAATGTCATATCATTGAAGCCCGGTAAAAATTCATGGCCAAAATCAGGATAAATTACAATTTTTTTAGGAGATGTAATCTTATTATATGCAGCAAACTGGGTGGATGGAGGACAGATCTCGTCCAAAAGTCCGGTCGCCATCATGACCTCGGCTTTAATTCTCTTTGCCAAGTGCTGTACATCAATATATCCCAGCTTGGTAAATATCTCATCTTCCCTTTCATGACGGGGATCATAATGGCGGAAGTATGTTCTAAGCTCCTCATACGCTTGTTTGTCAAGATCCATTTCCCATACTCTTTTATAATCGCACAAAAAGGGATAGACAGGTGCGGCTTTTTTTATCCTGGGTTCAAGAGCTGCGCAGGCCAGGGTCAGGCCTCCACCTTGGGACCCTCCCATGGCTCCCACCCGGTTCTCATCCACTTCGGGCATATCCATTACAATCCTGGCCAGCTGGGCAGTATCAAGAAAAATTTGTCTGAAAGCCAGCTTTTCAGGAGGATCATCCAGTCCTCTTACAATATGGCCTTTAAATGTTGTTCCGGTGACCTCTCCTAAATCCTGGGACAACCCTCCCTGCCCCCGGCAATCCATGGCTGCCACCGAAAAGCCCATAGCCACATAGTTTAGCTTGCTCGACCAGTCCCCGGCATTTCCTGAGTATCCATGAAACTGTAATACGGCAGGATGGGGCTCCGGAGCGTTTTTGGGACGTATGTACTGAGCATGTACCCTGGATCCCCCTACACCGGTAAAATACATGTCAAAACACTCGGCAAAAGGCACCTGGAATTTGCCCGGAATCAGTTCCAAACATGGATCAACCTGTTTCATCTCTTCTATAGACCGATCCCAGAACTCATCAAAATCTGCGGGGCGAGGATTTATTCCCCGGTATTCTCTCAGCTCTTCCAACGGCATATCAATTATCGGCATCATTAACCCCTCCTACATAATTTCATGTTATTTATGATAATATTTTATACCCTCATTATACATCTTTCAATTTTGTTTGTATATTGATTGATTTTATGTTTCCCTTTGGGTATAAATAAATTATAATAAGATTCCGGGTCTAACACCATCATATAATAATATACTGCAGGAAAGAAGGTAATAATTGTGTGGATAATCCTTGCTTTTGGTTCGGCTTTGTTTGCAGGAATAACAGCTATCCTTGCAAAGGTTGGGGTGAAAAAAACCGACTCAATGCTGGCGACAGCCATCAGAACGATCATTATACTCATCTTTTCATGGCTAATGGTTTTTATAGCAGGTTCATGGACTTCCATACATACAATTGACGCAAAATCGTTCATATTTTTAATTCTGTCAGGCTTAGCAACGGGAGCCTCCTGGCTATGTTATTTTAAAGCTCTGCAGCTGGGCGATGTCAACAAAGTTACTCCCATAGACAAATTCAGCACCGTTCTTACCATGATTTTTGCGTTTATCATACTGGGTGAATCTATCACCTTTGCAAAGTTTATCGGGATGACAGCAATAGGTGTAGGTACCTATATGATGCTTGATATAAAGAAAACACAGCAGCAAAAAATCACCGGCTATGCATGGCTTATATATGCCGTTTTATCCGCTGTCTTTGCAAGCCTTACTGCAATCCTTGCGAAAATTGGCATTGCAGGAGTTGAATCCAATCTGGGTACAGCCATCAGAACAGTAGTAGTACTAATCATGGCCTGGCTTATGGTTTTTGTAACCCGAAAACAGGGAGAGATAAGAAAAATAGATCGAAAAAGCTGGGTATTTCTCTGTCTGTCGGGCATAACCACCGGCCTTTCCTGGCTGTGTTATTTCAAGGCATTACAGGATGGAGAAGCAAGCATTGTTGTACCCATCGACAAACTCAGCATAACAATCACTGTTGCTTTTTCTTATTTCTTCCTAAAGGAAAAACTGACGGTTAAAACTTTTCTGGGGCTGGTATTCATAGTTGCAGGTACCATGGTGCTTTTGCTTCCTTAAATCTCGCTTTTCTTCAATGTCAAAACAACAATTTCAGGATGGTTAAAAAGCCTTTGGGGAAAGATGCTGTTTCCCAAACCCCTGCTTACAACCATAACGCAATTCCCTATTTTGTGGTCTCCCGATGTATATTTGGGGAAAAAGCCCTGGTTGGGCGCAACCAGCCCGCCTATAAAAGGCAGCCTTATCTGACCCCCATGGGCATGTCCGGATAAAACCAGATCAAAACCGTACTCACTGTATAACGGGAACATATCCGGCCTGTGAGCCAATAATATCTTAAATTCATCATTGTCCTGCACTTCATTCATCATATGTTCTATTTCCCGTTTAACCACTGTAGTTTCTTTATATCCTTCCCGATATACCGAGGGATCATCTATCCCCATAATATAAATCCCGTCTCCATCATTACTGATTTTCTCATGGGCACTTTGTAGAACATGAACACCGTTGTCCTTCAACACTTTACTTAGAAATTCAACCCTTCCTGACCGCCATTCATGATTCCCCGTTACATAGTAGACCGGAGCAATATTAACAATCTGCCTTATCAGCTCCAGGCTGGCCTCGATATCAGAATGCCTGCTGTCAATCAAATCACCGGTAAACACTATTATATCCGGCCGTGCATTATCAATTTTTTTAACAAGCCTTTCCTGCCTTCTGCCGAACCTCTTATTATGTAAATCCGATAAATGAACTATTCTGTACCCGTCAAAAGAATCGGGTAATTTGGGCGATTTGACGTCAATTCCGGTAACTGTTATATAGTTGTTTTCAAAATATAAAAATGCCCATGTGCAAATAATAATCGGAATAACGATCATCGCTTTTCCCAATTTCGAAAAGCTCTTCTTTTCCGATAATTTATCAATCCCTTTTTTGAAAGTACCCGCTAACGCGTATTTTTTCCCACTGAAATGAACCATATTACCAAGTCCGGGATTTGTTCCTTTGCATAACATATTATACATATACATTCTTCCCCATTCGCTGTTTTTATATCGCATAATCATTTTCGCTGCATACATACACATTCCGGCCTTCGGTATTTACACATTATCAATTCCATTATAAACAAACTACTGCCTAAAATCCATTAACAGTTAATAAAGTATAGAATTTGCAGTATTATCATGCTCAATTAATTACCATAAAATGACATATGCAAAAGCAAGAAATTTATTTGCCAAAAAAATCCCGTCAATTTTAAAAAAGCTGTTGACAGAAAAGTGCAATCTGTGTATTATTGTATTAGGTGCTTAATACAATAATACAAGGGAGTGATCCAATGCCCTGGGATATACAAACCGATCGCCCGATTTATATACAGCTTATGGAGCAAATACAGCTTAAAATCTGTTCAGGCATATATCCACCGGGTTCAAGGTTACCCTCTGTAAGGGATCTGGCTCAGGAGGCTTCGGTCAATCCAAACACCATGCAAAGGGCTCTTGCGGAACTTGAAGCGGCCGGACTTTTGTACACAAACCGCACAAGCGGCAGATTTGTAACGGAGGATACCGAAATGATTGTACATGTAAAAAACAAGTTGGCTGAAAAACATGTGAAGGATTTTCTAAAAAAAATGACAGAGCTTGGTTTTAATTCCGATGAAGTCATGTCTATTATATCTGATATTGTAGAAACGGAGGAGATGAAATATGAATAATATTGTGGAGTGCAAAAACCTGACAAAAATGTTTGACACAAAAAAGGCCCTTGATAATGTTACCTTAAGCATATCCCGGGGAAAGATTGTAGGGCTGCTGGGTCCTAATGCCAGCGGAAAAACCACCTTTATCAAGCTTTGCAACCAGCTTTTGACTCCCACGGAAGGAGAAATATATATCGGGGGCATAAAACCCGGCATTGAAACCAAAAATATGATATCTTATCTTCCGGAAAAGAATTACCTGAATGATTGGATGAAGGTCTCCGATATTATTGGGTTTTTTGAAGATTTTTATGCCGACTTCAATACAAAAAAAGCCTATGATATGTTAAAAAGCCTGGAGATCGGACCAAACGACAAACTAAAATCAATGTCAAAAGGAACGAAGGAAAAGGTCCAGCTAATCCTGGTCATGAGCCGCGAAGCCCAGCTTTACCTGCTGGACGAACCTATCGGAGGAGTTGACCCGGCTGCCAGGGACTACATCCTGGATACCATACTCCGCAATTATAATGAAACAGCAACAATCGTCATATCCACCCACTTAATTTCCGATATAGAAAAGATACTTGACGAAGTTATATTCATCAGGGAAGGACGGATTGTATTGACAAAGACGGTTGACGAGATCCGGGAGGAAACCGGAAAATCAGTGGATGCTTTATTCAGGGAGGTGTTCAAATGCTAGGTAAACTGCTAAAGTATGAAATCAAGGCAACAGCCCGCCTGTTTCTGCCGCTGTATGCAGCCCTGCTGGTATTTTCAATAATAAACAGATTCTTAAACCCGTTCGCTATAAGCAAACCCATTGATAACATGAGTGCTCAGTTATTTATCGGTATCATCAGCATGACATTCTATTATGTACTTTTGGTTGGCACACTGGTAATGACGGTCGTCATCATGATCCAGAGGTTTTACAAAAACCTTCTGGGGGATGAAGGGTATCTTATGTTTACCCTGCCCGTCCAACCATGGCATCACATTACCAGCAAGCTCCTTGTATCCATCTTGTGGACCATTCTGAGCTTTGGGGTAACCGCCGGCTCCATTGCGCTCATTGCGAATATAAAGGACTTGGGAAAAAAGCTCACTGAAATAATAAGGGCAATAAGGCATATTACAGGTGATACTGCATTATTCTTAATCCCCGTCTTTATCCTTACAGCAATTGCCTTCTACAACGTCATGATTTATACCGCCATAACGCTGGGCCATCTGTTTCAAAAGCATAAAATTATTGCCTCCTTCGGGATGTTCTGCGTCCTCTACTTTATTTATCAATTGTTAGCGGTCCTGGTTATTCTGATCATGTCCAGCGCCTTTTTAAGTCCAATTACCCCTGACTGGAAACCAACGCCTTATGAAATAAATGTGTTTTTGATAAGCCTTATCCTTCTTGCTGCAGGGTTAACAACGGTTAATTTTTATATTACAAACACGATCCTTAATAAAAGGTTGAATCTGGAATAAACATCAAACGTTTATTGACATCCATAATTTACTGTATTATTATAAAGCTCAAACAGGATAACGCTATTATGTAAATACTGTAACTCAGGTGAAATAAAGGAAGCAGCATTGCATTTATATAAGCCGGACTTCTTGTTTTACGATCACACTGCAGTGAAAGAAGTGAACCAATTATATGAAAATGGATTATAACAATTCCGGTAAGCCCACATCCGCAAATACATCCTTCAGCATGCATATACTCCGGCTTGTACAGGGGGCCCTGGTAGGGATCAGCGCAATACTCCCGGGAATCAGCGGAGGTATTCTCTGTGTTACCTTTGGAATATATCAGCCGCTAATAGCATTGCTATCCCACCCTATACGTACCTTCAGAATCTATTATAAAATGTTCATCCCCTTTGGAATAGGGTGGGTTATAGGCTTTCTGGGGCTTGCCCGTATAGTGGAAGTACTTTTCGTTTCGTCGTCTGCCTTTGTAATATGCCTGTTTGCAGGACTTATCGCCGGTACACTTCCTTCTCTGCTAAGGGAAGCAAATAAGCAAACTGATCCAAGTGGTTCATGGTCAGGTTTCATCATCAGTTTAATCGCCTTTTTTGCCCTTTTTTCCTATATAAAGTCGGGAACGACAGTTGATATTGAGCCCAACCACTGGTGGTACTTCCTTTGCGGCGTAATATGGGGATTGAGTATCGTGATTCCCGGGCTGAGTTCATCTTCCATTCTGATATTCCTGGGGCTTTTCCAGGATGTGATATCCTTAATTAGCGATGTGAGAATCAATTTGATTCTGCCCATACTTATAGGTATCGTTCTTTCGGTATTGCTTACAGCCCGTGCTATAAACTATTTGCTTGAAAAACACTATTCTTTGATTATTCAGGTTATTCTGGGCATAGTTATATCGTCTACACTCATAATTATCCCCACAGGATTCACCGCTATATCCCATATTATATTGGGAATAATATGCTTCGCAGCCGGTTATGCAATTTCGCTTAAGATGAGCCGTATCGGAGCTAATAAAGGATAAAACTGATGCTTATTTGCATTCACTCTTTTTCCTTCTTACCGCTCAATAAAAAAAGGGATATAATTATAAGAAGTGAAGAAATAACTGCTTTATTGGAGGTATTTATATGTCGAAGATAACAAAAGGCCGGAAGGCTGCATATTATACCGGAATGGCTTTGATTGCCCTGGGCTTTATACTATTTATCTCGACATTTATTTCGGTGGCAAGCCATATAAACGATCCACTGTCTTTCATCGATGGCAGGGGCACGCCTCCTTTTGCAAACAGTGTAATTGGCATAATCCTGATAATTATCGGGTCTGTTGTGATGAGTATCGGCGCCCGGGGACCGGCAGGTTCCGGTCTGCTCCTTGACCCAAAAAAAGCAAGGGAAGATTTGAAACCTTTCAGTGAGGCTAAAGGTGAGATGATCAATGATGTTATAAGCAATATAGACGCAGTTGACAGAATAGTCAAATCCAGCGAAGCAAAGGAAGTTATAAAGATTAAATGCAGAAACTGCGGAGCACTAAACGATGAAGATGCAAAATTCTGCAAAAATTGTGGAAGAGAACTATAATTGGATTATTGGGAGTGTAAATATTTCTGTGTATTCTCATTCCTGGTATAAAGAATTCAGATAAAAATTAATATGTTGTTATTTATATATTTCCACTTATTATCATTTAATATGCATGATATAGCATAGAAGTGGAAATAATTTTGAATATGGGTTACTGTATCCCATAGGAATAGGTACAAAAATTACATGCTCTACTTACCTCGAATTTCATATCTCTAATAATATATTTGTGAGGTCTGGCCTCCCCGGCAATGAGGGACGCTTTTCTTTGGTACTTTCTTTTCGCGTGAAAAGAAAGTACATATACCTATGATTTACAGATACTCCTTAAGCCGTTCTGGATACAGTATAATCAGCTGATTCAAAACTCCATCCCAGTTGCGGTATCGTTGGGTCCACTTTTTTGTTATGTTCTGAGTAGCTAGATAGAGTATCTTCTCAAGAGCTGCATCACTGGGAAAACCATTCGCACCTGCCCATATCCCCAGGACATCTTTGTATCCCTCTATGTTTACACCAATTACTACATAGGCTGCACGGTTTACTATCTGGCCTGAATCCCTTACTTTATAATGAATAGCATCCATAAATATAAACGGATGTATGGGCTCTAAGAGCCTGTTTTGCCATTCCTTGATTTGAGGAAGAATCTTATCGGTAATTTTACTTACCATTTCCGCTGATATTTCGATACCGTATATATCATTGATTCCCTTATGAATATCCCTGGTTGACATGCCTCTTGCATACAGTCCTATAATTTTCTCTTCAATACCTGTGATATCCCGCTTGTGTTTTGGAATGATTCGAAGGCTAAACTCTCCTTCACGATCCCTTAGGATTTCCATGTATATGTTGCCAAATTTGGCCTTTATAGTCTTTGGATAGTAACCATTCCTGCTGTTTTTGATTTCCTTGTTTTTTTCATCATATTTTGAATACCCCAAGAATTGATCCAGCTCAGCTTCCAGCATCTCCTGCAGGACATCTTTAAACATATCTTTCAAAGTATCATAGATATCATTCACATACTTAAGATTATTTTCCTAGATAAGAGCTCTTAGTTGGTATATTTTGGAATAATACTTATTTTATGTTCTCCTTAGCTTTTACCTAAATTCTTCGCAAAAAGGAGATGTTTTTTCATTATATAAATAAATTATTACAGTCTTACTTCGAAGTTAGTATTAATTTTAAGCCATAAAACCATCTTGACCTTTGATTTCCAATGATTATATGTTCAACAATCGCTTGCACTGGATAC
>FZPS01000022.1_pt142 | contig 22979 bp, 21 predicted proteins | sample 1817821 | NCBI WGS metagenome assembly FZPS01 (sample SAMEA104158645, study PRJEB21678) | metagenome | place: Germany | collected 2015-04-21 | reverse complement strand
TGTAACTTTGACAACGGATTTTCCCGAAAATAGGGCTATCATGGTTTTAAATTACATCTGGATCGCTTTTTTTATCATTGCTTTCGTCGTAGCCTTAGTGAAGCTTATTTTCTTTGGCGACATAAATATCTTCACGGAAATCATGAATGCGAGTTACGATTCGGCCAAAACCGGGTTCGAAATTTCTCTGGGTCTTACAGGAGTGCTATCACTTTGGCTGGGTGTGATGAAAATTGGTGAACGTGGCGGTATGATAGAGCTTTTTTCTCGAGCTTCAGCTCCTTTGTTTTCAAAACTCTTCCCTCATATTCCTGAAAATCATCCGGCCTTTGGCTCTATCCTAATGAATGTATCGGCCAATATGCTGGGGCTTGATAATGCAGCTACACCATTTGGACTGAAAGCAATGAAAGAATTGCAAGAAATCAATCCAAAAAAAGACCAAGCATCTGACCCCATGATTATGTTCTTGGTAATGAATGCATCAGGCCTAACTCTTATTCCTGTCACTATTATGGTGTACCGCGCTCAAATGGGGGCGGCCAACCCTGCAGATGTATTTATCCCGATCATGGTAACAACTTTTGCCGCCACCCTCGTAGCCGTAATAGCCGTTTGCCTGAAGCAAGGGATCAACATCTTTAATAGAGCCATCGTAGGGTTTTTCGGAATCATCATGGCAATAATTGCAGGAACAATTTTCGTTTTCCATTCCATGCCACAAGAAAAAATCAATATCGTTTCCGGTCTTGTGGCAAATATCATTTTGCTCACCATTATCGTTACTTTTATTTTGAAAGCAATGAGAAACAAAATCAATATTTTCGACGCTTTCATCGATGGCGCTAAAGAGGGATTCAAAACAGCCGTTACCATCATTCCCTATCTGATAGCCATTCTTGTGGGTGTGGGTGTTTTTCGCGCTTCAGGAGCTATGGATTTTCTTATGGAAGGGCTACAAAATATAATAGCATTTACCGGTATGGACACACGCTGGGTCGATGGAATACCTACTGCGCTAATGAAGCCTTTAAGTGGGAGCGGTGCTCGCGGAATGATGATTGACACCATGAAAACATTCGGAGCCGATTCGTTCGCCGGCCGACTTTCGGCAGTATTTCAGGGTGCAACCGATACAACATTTTATATTGTGGCGGTTTATTACGGGTCGGTCAATATAAAAAATTCGCGCTATACGGTTCCCTATGCGCTTTTAGCCGATTTAACCGGCGTTATAGTGGCAATTTTTGTTTCCTACTTGTTCTTTGGATAAAAATAGGCAAAAGAATCACGTTTAACGATCTAAAATAAATTCCAAAATGGCAATAACTTTTCAAGCAGAAAACATCGACTTCCCAAAAATAAAAAAACGAGCGACGAAAAAATGGATGGAATCGGTGATCAATAAATATGGAAAACAAATTGGCGATATCTGTTACATATTTTGTAACGACGAAAAAATTCTAAAAATAAACCGCCAATTTCTGAATCATGACTTTTATACCGATATTATTGCTTTTGATTATTCCGATGAAAATAAAATATCAGGAGATATTTTCATTAGTCTTGAAACCGTTCTCTCTAATTCGCAACAGTATCAAACTTCCTTTGATGAAGAATTACATCGTGTCATGATTCATGGTATTCTTCATCTATGCGGGTTAAGGGACAAATCGGAAGACGAAATAAAAGAAATGAGAAAAGCCGAAGAAGAAGCATTACGTATGCTTAATTCGTAAACATTTTCAAAACAATGAAAACGGCTAGAAAACTCTTTCTATCTAACTTATAATCAAAAGAATAAAATAAAATATATTTTATTTTTGTTATTCCCCATTAACATAGAGTTACATGGACAACTCATTCTTTTTTAGTATCTTTGCATGTTTTTTAATAGGAAATGAATTTAAATTACGACATAATTGTTGTTGGAGCAGGACATGCCGGATGCGAAGCGGCTACCGCGGCAGCTAATTTGGGATCAAAAACATTGCTCATCACAATGAATATGAACAATATCGCACAAATGAGCTGCAATCCGGCCGTAGGAGGCATTGCAAAAGGGCAGATCGTGCGCGAAATCGATGCATTGGGAGGGCAAATGGGTATCGTGAGCGATCGTACTGCCATACAATTCCGTATGCTAAATCGATCGAAAGGACCTGCGATGTGGAGTCCTCGCGCTCAAAGCGACAGGATGAAATTCATCAGTACATGGCGAGAAATTATAGAGAATACGCCCAATCTCTATATGTGGCAAGACACCGTTACCGAACTTGTATTCAAAAACGGCGCTCTTGCAGGAGTAAAAACCCGCATGGGTGTAGAATTTACAGCAAAATGTGTTATACTTACCAACGGAACCTTTTTGAATGGTTTAATCCATATTGGCAAAGTTCAAATCAGTGGAGGAAGAGCATCGGAACCGGCATCATACGGAATAACGGAACAACTTCAATCGATCGGTTTTAAAACTGATCGAATGAAAACCGGTACACCTGTGAGAATAGATGGAAGAAGCGTCGATTTCTCTACTATGGAAGAACAAAAAAGCGAGAACGATTTTCATAAATTTTCCTATCTCCCATCTGTCAAACGTGAATTAAAACAACGAAGCTGTTGGATTACGTACACTTCGGAATCTGTTCACGAAGCATTACGCGAAGGACTAAAAGATTCCCCATTGTATAATGGACAAATAAAAAGCATTGGTCCTCGCTACTGTCCCAGTATAGAAACAAAGATTGTAACATTTGCACAAAAAACAAGCCATCAGTTGTTTCTTGAACCGGAAGGAGAGAATACAAACGAGTATTATTTAAATGGTTTTTCTTCTTCGTTACCCTTGCAAATTCAATTAAAGGCATTACAGCGTATACCTGCATTTAAAAACGTCCATATTTTTCGACCGGGGTATGCCATCGAATATGATTTCTTCGATCCAACACAACTTTATCCGACACTGGAAACCAAACCGATAAAAAATTTGTTCTTTGCCGGTCAAATCAATGGCACTACCGGATACGAAGAAGCCGCAGGACAAGGATTGATTGCAGGAATTAACGCACACATAAACTGTCATGGCGGCAAACCTTTTGTACTGCGCAGGGATGAAGCATATATCGGCGTCCTTATAGATGATCTGATCACAAAAGGCGTAGACGAACCTTACCGTATGTTTACTTCACGTGCAGAATATCGTATTCTGCTGCGTCAAGACAATGCAGACGAAAGATTAACGCAAAAAGGATACGATGTGGGTTTGGCAACTACCGAGAGAATGCAACTTCTTACAAGTAAAAAATCAGAAATAGAAAAACTTATCGATTTTGTGTCTCGTTTTTCCATCAAAGCCGATCGAATCAATCCTTTTTTGGAATCCCTGGGAACATCACCGCTTAAAGGAGGTACCAAACTTATCAATTTGCTTATGCGCCCGCATATAGAAATTGAAAACCTTGCCAACGAAATAGCACCACTTAAAGAGGTTTTAGACTCGATAAAAGATCGAAAAGAAGAAATCATAGAAGCAGCCAACATCGCTATAAAATACGGAGGTTATATCGAACGAGAACGTATGATGGCCAATAAAATAAAACGCCTGGAAGATATTCGGATAAAAGATAAATTCGACTACAATGAAATCCAATCGCTATCTACAGAAGCAAGACAAAAATTAACACAGATCAATCCTGAAACCATAGCTCAAGCAAGTCGAATCCCAGGAGTTTCGCCCAACGATATTTCGGTTTTACTTATATTGATGGGGCGATAAAGTTTATGTTCCACGTGGAACATTTAACATCCTTGCAAACAATTAATATGATATACACATGGATATTCAAACATTAGCAGCAGCTGTGCGCAACATCCCGGATTTTCCTGAAAAGGGAATACAATTTAAAGATATCACTACCCTATTCCAATCGGGAGAATATTTGAGCAGTTTGTCGGACATTATGTATGAACGATACAAAGACAAAGGAGTTACAAAAGTAGCCGGGATAGAATCTCGAGGTTTTTTCATGGGGCCGGCATTAGCTATTCGCCTTCATGCAGGCTTTGTTCCTATACGCAAATTTGGCAAATTGCCATCTGAAACAATCGAAGAAAAATATCTCAAAGAATACGGCGAAGATATTATCGAAATACATAAAGACGCATTAAACGAAAACGACATTGTGTTGCTTCATGATGATCTTCTTGCAACCGGCGGAACAATGGCAGCTGCATATAGCTTGGTAAAAAAGCTTGGAGTAAAAAAAATCTACATTAATTTTTTGATTGAACTCGAAAATTTAAAAGGAAGAGCATTATTTAATGATGATGTAGAGATTGATTCTATCATAAAATTTGAAATCTAAGCAAATTATTCGCCAAATAACAAAATGGGGAATAAAGTAACTGGAAATCAAATTAAAAAAATCACAGAAAATCACAGAAAGAGAAGGTTGTAGATTAATCATAGATGACACAAGAAATACAAAATACATTAAAAATAATGCCGCATAGTCCCGGGTGTTACCAATTTATCGATAAAAAGGGGAAAGTAATCTACGTGGGTAAAGCGAAGGACCTAAAAAAACGCGTATCATCCTATTTCAATAAATATCATGAAAATCCCAAAACAAGAGTCCTGGTAAAAAATATTCACCGGATCAAATACATTGTTGTCGATTCCGAAGAAGACACATTCCTTTTGGAAAATAATCTAATTAAAGAACTAAAACCTCGTTATAATGTGATGCTTAAGGATGACAAAACATATCCTTACATCGTAATTAAAAACGAATATTTCCCTCGTGTATATAAAACCAGAAAAGTAGTGAAAGACGGTTCACGTTATTTTGGACCATACTCATCTGTTCATGCTGTTAATTCATTGTTGGATGTATTTAGAAAAGTATACAAAATACGCACATGTAGACTGAATCTTACTCCGGATAATATTGCATCAGGAAAATTCAAAGTCTGCCTAGAATACCACATCAAGCGATGCAATGGTCCATGTGAAGGATTACAATCACTCGAAGATTATAACAAAAATATTGAAGAAGTAACAGAAATATTAAAAGGAAACGTATCTATAATAGAAAAAAAAATAGAAGAAGAAATGTTGCAATATGCAGAAGAATTACGATTCGAAGAAGCGCAACAATTAAAAGAAAAATATATACTCATTCGAAACTTCAGAGAAAAATCGTTAATTGTCAGCAATATCAACTATAATATCGACGTATTTGGTTATGAAGAGGATGAAAACTCAGCATATATCAATTATCTCCATGTTGTAAATGGATCAGTCAATCAAGCATATACATTTGAATACAAAAAAAAATTAGAAGAAACACCTGAAGAACTATTAGGTATGGGAATTATAGAAATGAGGCAACGTTTCGAAAGCGAATCAAAAGAAATTATAGTACCATTTATTCCCGACATTAAATTACATAACGTTGAATACACAATACCCAAACGAGGAGACAAAAAGAAATTGCTTGAATTATCTCAAAAAAATGTTAAGCAATATAAAATAGATAAACTAAAAAAAGCAGAAATGCTAAATCCCGATCAACGAGCAACAAGAATATTAAAAACGGTTCAAAAAGATCTACAATTGAAAGAAATTCCATGGCACATCGAATGCTTTGACAATTCAAACATTCAAGGGACAAATGCGGTGGCTGCATGTGTAGTGTTCAAAAAAGCAAAACCCGCTAAAAAAGACTATCGCCATTTTATCATTAAAACCGTTACAGGGCCTGATGACTACGCATCGATGCAGGAGATAATCCATAGACGCTACTCACGGCTGCTTAAAGAAGGCTCTCCCCTACCCCAACTCATTGTAATAGATGGAGGTAAAGGTCAATTAAATGCTGCTGTAGAATCGCTCCAGAAAATTGGCCTTTATGGAAAAATCGCTATAATTGGCATTGCAAAGCGATTGGAAGAAATTTATTTCCCAAACGATCCGGTTCCTTTGTATTTGGATAAAAATTCGGAAACATTAAAACTTATTCAACAACTACGAGATGAAGCGCACCGATTTGGAATTACCTTTCATCGAAACAAAAGGAGCAAATCTCAAATTTCATCAGAACTCGACAACATAAAAGGAATTGGACCTCAAACAAAAAAGAAACTTCTCTCCCACTTCAAAAGTATAAAACGAATAAAAGAAGCATCGGAGGAAGAAATCATTGATACGATAGGAATGGCTAAAGGAAAAATTATCATCAATCACTTTAAAAATAATAATTGACATGCGTGTTTTAATCCAACGAGTAACAGAAGCTTCTGTCACTGTTGATCAAATGGAAAAAAGTAGAATAGAAAAAGGATTATTGGTTTTTGTAGGAATTGAAGATTCGGATAATGAAAAAGATATAGACTATTTATGCAAAAAAACGGCTAATCTGCGTATATTTGACGATGAAAATGGAATCATGAATAAGTCGGTAATCGACATTGATGGGGAAATACTTGTCGTATCGCAATTTACATTACATGCGAGTACAAAAAAAGGAAATCGTCCATCATATATTCGAGCGGCAAAACCTGATTATTCTATACCCATCTACGAAGAATTCTGCAAAAAATTATCACAAATGATAAATAAAGAAATAAAAACCGGAATTTTTGGTGCGTATATGAAAGTATCGCTCGTTAACGACGGACCTGTTACAATATGGATCGACTCAAAAAAACGAGAGTAAAACGACAACACAATACAGTAAAAAACAACAATGATAATATTTGATTTTCATGCATACATTAAGTAAATATCAAAAAGCATTACAAAATCATCCGTTTAATTTAAGCGATAGTCAAGTTTCAGAGAAAGCAAACCAAATTATTTCGGAAAATTTTGCTGAAAACAACAACATGAATACCTATAAATTTCTTTATTCATGTATCGATTTGACATCATTAAACACGACAGATACACGCGAACACATATGGAAAATAACACAAAAGGTAAACGATTTCGAAGGATCTAATCCGGAAATCGACAATATTGCAGCCATATGCGTATACCCCAATTTTGTTAAAACAGTAAATGAAGCTCTTACGGCAAACGTAAACATTGCTTGCGTAGCAGGAGGTTTTCCGTCGGCACAAACTTTTTCTGAAGTAAAGATTGCCGAAACGGCTTTAGCGGTTACACAAGGAGCCAACGAAATAGACATACCTATCAATGTTGGGTTGTTTTTAAATGAAGATTACGAAGAAATGTGTGACGAACTCACAGAAATTAAATTCGCATGTCATGAAGCACAACTGAAAGTTATCTTGGAAACAGGTGCATTGAAAACGGCAAATAATATTTATAAGGCGTCTATCCTTGCACTATATTCGGGTGCTGATTTTCTAAAAACATCTACCGGCAAGGAATATCAAGGCGCTACACCTGAAGCAGCATATCTTATATGTAATGCCATAAAGTCATATTACAAAAAAACGGGAGACAAAGTAGGATTTAAAGTATCAGGTGGAATTTCAACAATAGAAGATGCTGTTAAATATTATACAATTTTAAAGACAATATTAGGTAAAGACTGGTGCAACAAAAAACTGTTTAGAATAGGCACAAGTAGATTGGCTAACATTTTATTGGAAAAAATCGACAAATAAATTTTTTAGATAATCTTAAAAGAAGCTACACAACGTTGACAAAATGTCATAAACTTGTAGTAAAAACCATAAATAATGAATTGGCACAAATTTTGTCGCTTATGGTGTGGAGTGATTAAATAAATCGCTTATTAAAAAGTAAAAACCATAAAAAAAAGGAGGAAAAAGCTATGTTACCCACAAGAAGAATTGAAAGTTGGTTACCAAGTATCCCGAGTATTTTCAACGACTTTTTCGGAAATGAATGGTTGGAAACTGTAAATGCTAGAGTACCTGCCATTAACATTATTGAAAACGAAAATGAATTCTTGGTTGAAGTTGCTGCACCGGGATTGACAAAAGATGATTTCAAAATCAAGATTGTTGACGATGATCAATTACAGATCTCGTTTGAAAAGAAAGAAGAAAGCGAAGAAAGAGACAAGAAAGGCAATTATTTAAGACGCGAATTTTCGTACACCAATTTCTTGAGAACATTGTTGTTACCCGACAATGTTGACAAAGAAAAAATTTCAGCTAAAGCCGAAAATGGTGTTTTGCACATTAGTATTCCAAAAACAAAAGAAAGCAAGAAGACTAAAAAAGAAAAAGAAATTGAAATTAAATAATTGCTTCTCTTAAATTAAAAACAATGAGGGACGTTCGATTGTACTGAACGTCCCTCATTGTTTTACTCTAGTAATGTCGCACTTTTAAGTAAAACAAAAGATCTTTCATAAGCAATTTCAATTCGTCACTAAACGAAAAATCGGCAACCAATTCCCTGGCTTTTGACAAATATTCATCCATTTTGGCATATGCGTAATCTATGCCTCCATTTTCTTTGGCAAAAGTTAGTAATTTATCAATATTTTGTGAAGAATAATCATGGCTCGTAATAATTTGAAGCATTTCGCGCGAAATATCCTCAGGAGCATGATCCAAGGCATAGATTAAAGGTAGAGTGATCTTTCCTTCACGAATATCACTCCCTGTAGGTTTGCCAATATCTACCTTATAATAATCGAAAATATCGTCTCTTATTTGAAAACAAATACCTAAATATCTCCCAAAATGTTCAAATATATCAATGGTTTTTCTGTCAGCTCCTGCAGTAATAGCACCAATCTTTGTACAAGCTTGAAATAATGAGGCTGTTTTCTTATCAATCACATGAAAATATTCTGTTTCATCGATCAAAAATTCATTGGCAATAGCATATTGATTTAACTCTCCCTCAGATAATTTAAGACCTAATTCGGCAATAATTTCAATAATTTCGAAATTATGAGTTTTGATACTTTCTCGTAAAGCGGACGATAAAAAATAATCACCGACCAACACTGCCCGGCGATTGTCGAAAACTGCATTTACCGACGGTTGACGACGTCTGATCATAGACTCATCCACAACGTCGTCATGAATCAAAGTAGCCATATGCAACAACTCTACCGTAACTGCACCATGATATGTTTCAGGTGTAATCTTTCCACAAGCCTTAGCAGCAAGAAAAACCAAAATAGGACGAATATGTTTCCCTTCACTTCGAAATGTATAATCCACAATATTTGCAATCCGTGGGTTATCATTCTTGATAGAACATTTTAAATACAGGTCGAATTGTTCCAGTTCTTCACGCAGAAAATCTTTTATTGCCTGATTTTGATCCATAATTACAATCTTCGGATACAAAATTAAAAATAATTCCTCTTAAAGCAACATTTATTTGTAACTTTACATTTCATTAAAACCTGTTTATCATATGAATAATAACAAACTTTTTCTTCTTGATGCATACGCTCTTATCTATCGGGCATACTATGCATTCATAAGAAATCCACGCATCAATTCAAAAGGTCAAAATACTTCTGCTGTTTTCGGTTTTGTTAATACACTGGAGGAAATATTGAGAAAAGAAAATCCAACGCATATCGCAGTTGTTTTTGATTCACCGCTACCAAGTTTCAGACACATAAAATACGAAGAATATAAAGCTCAACGCGAACCGACACCCGAAGATATAAAAGCATCAATTCCAATTATCAAAGAAATTCTACAAGCATACAATATTCCCATTTTGGAAATTCCGGGATATGAAGCCGACGATGTGATCGGAACCATTGCAAAAAAAATGGCGACACAAAAAGTAAATGTATATATGATGACGCCCGACAAAGATTATGTACAACTCGTCGACGATCATATTTTTATATACAAACCCAGATATGGAAATAACGATTTCGATATTCTCGACAAAGAAAAAGTATTAGAAAAATATTCACTATCCCACCCTATGCAAATGATTGATATGTTGGCATTAATGGGTGATACATCGGATAATATCCCCGGATGTCCGGGAATAGGTCCCAAAACGGCACAAAAACTGTTGAAAGAATTCGGATCAGTAGAAAATATTCTTAACAATACCGATAAACTAAAAGGAGCAATAAAAAATAAAATAGAAGAAAACAAGGATCGGATTCTTTTTTCGAAATTTCTAGCAACAATTAAAACCGATGTGCCAATTGAAGTTAAAATTGAAGATTTCAAACGAAAAGAAATAGACGAAGAGGCTCTTAAAAGAATTTTTGAAGAATTGGAATTCAGATCATTGTTAACACGTGTGCTAACAAATGAATCGCAAAAAAAGGGAACAAAAAAACCGGTTCAAGGTATGCTTTTTGAAAATGAAACAACCAAATTCGAAAACAACACAACAGAACCTCACAGTTTATCGGAAAATACTCCTTCTATCCATTCCACCCAACATACCTATAGAATGGTAAAAGAGGAGAAAAAACTCATTGAACTGTGCAATAAAATTTGCTCACAAAAATCGGTATGCTTCGATACGGAAACAACAGGCGTGAATCCACTCCTTAGTGAACTGGTAGGACTATCATTTGCATACAAAGAAGGCGAAGCATATTATGTTCCAATTGATGACGACCGGGAAAAAGCACAACAGAAAGTAGATATTTTTAGACCATTTTTTGAAGATGAAAAAATAGAAAAAGTTGGTCAGAATATAAAATACGACATCCTTGAATTGCGTAATTACGATATTCAGGTTAAGGGTAAGCTTTTCGATACGATGATTGCACACTATCTCATTAATCCGGAAATACCACACGGTATGGATTATATGGCTAAAATGTATCTCAATTATACAACCATACATATTGATGAACTAATCGGCCCCAAAGGGAAAAATCAAAAAAATATGCGTGATATAGATCAGGAAACCGTGTGTAAATACGCAGCCGAAGACGCCGATATTACATTAAAACTTAAAAATATTCTAGAAAAAGAACTCCGGGAAAACAAACTCGAGCAACTTTTCAATGAAATCGAATCTCCCCTTATTTATGTACTTGCAGATATGGAATGGACCGGTGTCAGACTCGATTTGGAAGCATTGGAACAACTGGCAGAAGAATACAGGAAAGAAATGAATCAAATCGAAAAAGAAATCATAGAGATGGCCGGTATCGAGTTCAATATCAACTCTCCCAAACAAATAGGAGAAATACTTTTCGATAAAATGAAAATTATCGATAATCCCAAAAAAACAAAAACGGGGCAATATAGCACAAGCGAAAACGAACTGGAGAAACTTCGTTCGAAACACCCTATCATCGAAAAAATTCTGGAGCAACGCAGCCTTAAAAAACTACTAAGCACCTACATCGAAGCTTTTCCACAACTTATCAATCCAAAAACAGGAAAAATTCATACATCATTCAATCAAACTGCTACCGCTACCGGACGATTAAGCTCGAGCAATCCCAACCTCCAAAATATTCCAATTCGCGACGAACGTGGCAAGGAAATTCGAAAAGTGTTTATTCCGGACGAAGGTTGCACATTTCTTTCTGCCGATTATTCGCAGATAGAGCTACGCATTATGGCTCATTTGAGTAAAGATAAAAACATGATAGAAGCTTTCAATAAAGGACAAGATATTCATGCCGCCACTGCATCAAAAATATTTAAAATACCTCTCGAAGAGGTCACTCCCGATATGCGACGTAAAGCTAAAACAGCCAATTTCGGCATAATTTACGGCATAACCCCATATGGGTTATCCCAACGACTGGGTATTTCCCGTAGTGATGCAAAAAAATTAATTGAAGAATACTTTACCACTTTCTCCGGCGTAAAACGCTATATGGATGAAAGTATAGCCAAAGCTCGAGAACAAGGCTACGTAGAAACCATTTTTGGACGTAAACGTTTTTTGCCGGACATTAATTCTCAGAATGCCGTTGTGCGCGGATATGCGGAGCGTAACGCCATCAATACGCCAATACAAGGAAGTGCAGCCGATATTATTAAAGTAGCTATGAATAAAATTTACAAACGTCTTTCTGACGGGGAATACAAATCAAAAATGATTCTTCAGGTCCACGATGAGCTGGATTTCAATGTCCACATGAACGAATTGGATGAAGTAAAAAACATAGTCGTTTATGAAATGGAAAATGCTTATCCTCTTGTTGTTCCACTTAAAACCGATTGCAATCATGGTGCAAACTGGTTAGAGGCTCTTTAATTGTTGATTGCCAATTAAAATTGAAAAATATTTTACTAAAAAACAACGTAATTCGAGAAACTAAATAAAAAATTTCATGCTCGATTTTTTGTTGAATTGGGGTTATATTGGATTATTCGTGGCATCTTTTTTGGCAGCTACAATACTGCCTTTCAGTTCCGAAGTGGTATTTGCAGGACTGATTGCTGCCGGACTGGATATATGGATATGCATTATTGTGGCAACCATAGGCAATTCGCTTGGAGGAATGACGGCATACTGGGTAGGATCACTTGGAAAAATTGAATGGATTGAAAAATATTTTGGTATTAAAAGAGAGAAAATCGATAAAACACACCAATGGCTACAAGGAAAAGGCTCAATGATGGGTTTTTTTGCTTTTGTTCCCGGTATAGGAGATGTCATAATGGTTGCATTGGGCTTCATGCGGGCCAATTTTTGGAAAGTTGCGATTTTTATGACCATCGGCAAATTTTTACGATACATTGCCGTTGGTTTTGGAACAGAACAAATTTTATTGTTTTTTTAAAAAAAGATTATGTCGACTATTTTATTTCATGAAATTGTATATGGTCCCGTTCATAGTAGAAGAATGGGAATATCGCTAGGAATAAATCTCCTACCGAACGATGGTAAACTATGTTCGTTTGATTGTATTTATTGTGAATGTGGATTCAATAAAGATTTCAAAACGAATACACGTTTACCCGAAAGAGAACATATCAAGGCGGAACTTGAAGAAAAATTGCAATTATTGCGGAAAGAAAATATAAAACTCGATGTAATTACTTTTGCAGGGAATGGCGAACCCACCCTACATCCAAAATTTTCAGAAATAATAGACGACACGCTATTTTTACGTAACCTTTATTACCCGACAGTAAAGATTAGCGTATTATCAAATGGAGTACATCTATCGAAAATAAAGGTTTTTGAAGCATTGAAAAAAGTCGATGAACCTATTTTAAAACTCGATTCGGCTTTCGATGAAACCGTTAGAATTATCAATAGACCCAATTCGCCTACTTATTCCGTAGCAAAACAAGTAGAACATTATAAAAAATTCGAGGGCGATTTTATTTTGCAAACAATGTTTATTCGTGGCGAATTTGAAGGTAAACAGATCGACAACACCACAAAAAAAGAGATTACTGCATGGTTAGAGCTTGTTAAAGAGATGAACCCACGCGAAGTGATGATTTATACCATTGATCGGCAAACACCCGCCAAAAAGCTTAAAAAAGTGCCTCTTAAAGATTTAAAGAACATTGCAGAAAAAGTAAAACAATTGGGAATAAAAACAAATATTGCGGGTTGAAAAAATTACACATTAAAACGAAAATGCATGATATCGCCGTCCTGCACTACGTAATCCTTTCCCTCAATATACATCTTTCCTGCTTCTTTTACAGCGGTTTCCGATCCATAAGCAACATAATCCCCATATTTGATTACTTCGGCGCGAATAAAACCTTTTTCAAAATCCGAATGAATTACACCGGCACATTGGGGTGCCTTCCATCCCTTCCGAAATGTCCATGCACGAACCTCTTGAGGTCCGGCTGTAAAAAACGTTTGTAAATTCAATAATTTATAAGCTGCCTTGATTAAACGATTTACCCCCGATTCCCGTAATCCCAATTCAGACAAAAAAAGCTGTCGATCTTCATACGTATCCAATTCGGCTATCTCCGATTCGATCTTTGCAGCGACAACCAAAATTTCGGTATTTTCGTCTTTCACGGCTTCACGAAAAGCATCTACATACGCATTCCCACTTATTACAGAAGCTTCATCCACATTACAAACGTAAAGGATGGGTTTAGAAGTAAGTAAAAACAAATCGTGAGCGATTCTCTCTTCATCTTTTGTATTAAAAGCAACTATACGAGCCGGTTGCCCCTTCAATAAGGCTTCCTTGATTCTACTGTACACTTCAAATGCAATTTTTGCATCTTTATCGCCACCCGTTTTAGCTTGTTTCTCTACTTTATTTATTCTCGATTCAATTGTTTCAAGATCTTTCAACAATAATTCCGTATCGATTATTTCTTTATCGCGAACAGGATCCACCACTCCATCCATATGGCTTACATTCTCATCATCAAAACAACGTAATACATGAATAATAGCATCTGTTTCACGAATATGGGAAAGAAATTTATTACCAAGCCCTTCGCCTTTACTCGCTCCTTTCACCAATCCGGCAATATCTACGATTTCGATAGTGGTAGGAACAATTTTTTGCGGATGCACCAGTTCAGCCAATTTATTCAATCGCTCGTCGGGAACAGTAATTACTCCCACATTGGGTTCAATAGTACAAAACGGAAAATTGGCGGCTTGAGCTTTGGCATTTGATAAACAATTAAAAAGTGTAGATTTTCCCACATTAGGAAGACCTATTATTCCACATTGAAGAGACATATTTTTCCTTTATTTTAAATGACAATAAAAACACGTTTTTATGAAGAAAATCAACCTATAATCCATACTTCGAAGAAATTTCCAACATTTTTTTAATCGGTCTCACTGCTTTTAATTGGGTTTCTTCATCTACAAATATTTCAGGAGTTTCATTTTTTAGACACAAATATATTTTTTCCAATGTATTCATACGCATAAAAACGCATTCATTGCAAGTATTGGCTGAATCCTTGGGAGGTGCGGGAATAAACTCTTTATCCGGGTTCTCTTTTTTCATTTGATGTAAGATACCTGCTTCTGTAGCAACGATAAATTGCTTTTTATCCGAATTTTTTGAAAATTTCAACATAGAGGAGGTAGAACCCACATGATCGGATATCTCTCTCAAATTTGCAGGACATTCAGGATGAGTAAGTAATAAAGCATCCGGATATTGTTGTTTTAATTCAAGAATTCGTTCAATAGAAAATTGTTGGTGTACATGACAAGCGCCATTCCATAAAAGCATATTCCTTCCGGTTTGCTTATTGACGTAATCGCCTAAATTTTTGTCCGGAACAAAAATGATTTTCTCATCTTCAGGCAACGATGCAATTATTTTTGCTGCATTGGCAGAAGTAACTATAATATCCGACAAGGCTTTGATGGCGGCAGAAGTGTTTATATATGAAACAACCGTATAATCGGGATGTTCATCGATAAACTGTTGAAATTCTTCGACAGCACAACTGTCGGCCAACGAACAACCTGCTTTAATATCCGGGATAAACACCCGTTTTTCGGGACAAATAATTTTTGCCGTTTCTCCCATAAAATGAACTCCACACAGAACAATAATATCAGCTGTTGTTTTGGCCGCCCATTGTGCCAATGCAAGACTATCGCCTATAAAATCGGCAATATCTTGAATATCGCCATCTTGATAAAAATGAGATAGAATAATGGCATTTTTCTCTTTTCTGAGGGTATTTATATTTTTTATTATTTCCGATTTCTCCATACTCCTTTATTATTATAATGATAAATTTTTCAAAACAAGTTATATGATAATGATGAATGGGTGTTGATAGTGTTGATTACTTGTTTTTGTATTTTAGAAAAAATATATATCGACTTCTTGCGTTAATTTATCACTAGCTATGAACAAATTTTAAAGATTATATGTTCTGAAAATCTTTGTTTTATATATGTTATCAAAAACTGTCGATAACCTGCAAAGTTAATAATTTATTTCTTTTTTATTGAAGTCTTCGGTTGAAAACCCTTGGAAAGGGTGTTTGGAAAAAAGAATAATTTTTACCCTTTAATCAAAGATTTTATTTAGTCCTAATAATTTTCGTTTTTCAAAAAAAAGTTTTCGAAGATTTATCGATTATTTATAAACAGATTATCAACACGAAATCATTTTTGTTCTTGAAAATAATATCCACCTTTATTTCAGTACTTTTTAGTATTATTTTTAGTAACTTCTTATCAAAAAATCAAGTTGTTTTTGAGGATAAAGAAACCTATTTTAAATTTGTATATCGAATTTGTTTTGAAGAAATAATGAAAATAGGAAATATAGAATTTGAAAGATATCCTGTGTTCCTCGCCCCCATGGAAGACGTAACCGATATCGGTTTCAGGCTTTTATGCAAGAAATTTGGAGCAGATATGGTTTATACCGAATTTGTTTCCAGCGATGCCTTGGTGCGTAATGTGGAACGAACGCTTCAAAAAATAAACATTTGTGAAGAAGAACGACCGTTAGCTATTCAGATTTACGGTCGCGATCCCGGTGCAATGGCCGAAGCCGCCCAAATATGCGAAGAATCCGATCCCGATATTATCGATATCAATTTCGGTTGTCCTGTGAAGAAAGTTGCCGGTAAAGGTGCAGGTGCAGGTATGCTTCGCGCGCCTGAGTTGATGTTGGAAATCACCCGAAAAGTAGTTGATGCCGTAAAAAAACCGGTAACCGTAAAAACTCGTTTGGGATGGGACGAAAATTCCAAAATTATTGTAACATTGGCAGAACAATTACAAGATTGCGGCATAGCCGGGTTAACTATTCATGGTCGTACGCGGTCGCAAATGTATAAAGGAGAAGCAGATTGGACGTTGATAAAAGAAGTAAAATCCAATCCACGTATGCAAATACCTATTATTGGTAATGGTGATATCGATTCTCCAGAGGTGTGTAAACAACGTTTTGAGGACACCGGTGTAGATGCCGTTATGATCGGACGGGCTACTTTTGGTTGTCCATGGATATTTCGTGAGGTAAAGCATTTTTTAAGAACGGGTAAAAAATTACCACCCGAATCTTTCCGTTGGTATTTGGATGTGCTTAAACAACAGGTATTGGAAAGTGTTCATCGATTAGGTGAGCGTCGTGGAATTTTACATAGTCGTCGTCATTTGGCTGCTACTCCCCTATTTAAAGGAATTCCCGATTTTAAACAGACACGCATTGCCATGCTTCGGGCAAATACACTTAAAGAACTTTTTGCCATATTGGATGAAATACCCGAAAAATTTCATCTCGATTAGTTGTTTTTTGTTTCTTGCAGTTTTTTAAAATCGGCAGGTGTAAACGGTATATTATCCAAATTTACCTTTTGACGGATTCTTTCTTCTTTAGGCGAGAAAAACCCTACACCCTTCATTTTTATCTCGGGGATACTTCTTATTGATAAAGGTACGGTTGGCGTAATGTGTTGACCTGTAATCAAGTAAATTGCTTCAGAGAGTAAGTAATCGGTTGAATCACCAATAGCTACCCATGTTGAGGGAGTATTTTCCCCCTGTATTATCTCCAACGTGAACCACATTTGTATAAGGTCTTAAACAAAACGTGGTAAGTTCCGATGCAGAATAAGTGAAGTTTGTGGCTAAAATATACACAAAATGCAGCAACAAATTTTTATAGTATCAAAATACCCTTCCCTTGACGAATAATTTGGGGTTCATCTGTTGTGCAATCAACAACCGTTGAGGGTTCAATACCACCATAACCTCCATCAATAACGATATCGGCAAAATTTCCCCATTTTTCGTGAATGAGTTCCGGGTCCGTAATATATTCAATCTCGTCGTTTTCATCTTTTATTGAAGTACTTAAAACCGGATTTTCCAATTGTTTGACAATTTCACGAATAATGTTGTTATCAGGTACGCGAATGCCTACCGTCTTCTTTTTTTTATATATTTTAGGCAGTGATGAAGTAGTTGGGAGGATAAATGTAAATGGCCCGGGCAGATTTTTCTTCATCAGTTTGAAAATCGGGGTGCTCACTTTGGCGTATTGGCTAATATTGCTCAAATCGTGGCAAATAATCGACAGGTTGTGTTTTTGAGGATTGATTCCCTTTAAAGCACAAATTTTTTCAACTGCGCGCACATTTAGTGCATCACACCCAATAGCATAAAGCGTATCGGTGGGATAAATCACTATTCCCCCTTCACGTAAAACGGAAACCACTTTTTCGATTTCACGTGGGCTGGGATTGTCCGGATGAATTTTTATAAGCATAACAAATACAAAATTAAAAATATTTAGATTTAACCGTAAATAATTTCTCCTTTTTCGTTTTTAAAATCGTCAAGCCCGTTACTGTATCGTTTCATGGCTCTGAGGCTCATACCCATACTAGAGAATCCCCCATCATTGTAAAGCGTCTGCATGGTTACTTTTCGTGTAAGATCCGAGAACATCACTATGCAATAATCGGCACAGTCATCGGCCGAGGCATTCCCTAGGGGAGACATTCTTTCGGCAAAGTCCATCAGATCTTCCATTCCTTTGATTCCACTACCCGCCGTTGTCAGTGTGGGAGATTGGGAAATGGCATTGATTCGTACACCTTTTTCTCGTCCATAAATATATCCAAAACTGCGTGTTATGGATTCAAGCAACGCTTTGGCATCAGCCATATCGTTGTAGCCGTAAAACGTACGATGAGCGGCAATATAACTGAGTGTCAACACCGATCCCCCTTCGGCTATGGCATCCATTTTTTTTGCAACTTGCAGCATTTTATGAAAAGAAATAGCCGATATATCAAGCGTTTTTATCATCAAATCATAATCGAGGTCGTCGTACGTACGTTTTTTACGTACGTTTGGCGACATACCGATGGAATGCAGGAGGAAATCGATTTTTCCGCCCAGAATCTCCATCGATTTCGCAAAAACCATTTCCAAATCTTCTATGTTGGTAGCATCGGCAGGGAGTATTTCAGCGTTTAATTTTTCCCCCAACTTCAGGGTATCGCCCATGCGTACGGCAACGGGTGTGTTCGACAGTGTAATGACCGCGCCTTCCTCAACTGCTCTTTCGGCTACTTTCCACGCAATGGACATTTCATTCAGTGCACCAAAAATAATACCTCTTTTACCTTCTAATAAATTGTGACTCATTTTGTTTGTTTTTTATAAATTCCTCTTTATATGTGTGAGGAGTTTATTGAATATACAATTCTTGAATTTAAAAATTGCACAAAAGTACAAAAAATGTCCATTTAATAAACATTTGAAATCGAAATATTGTTTTCGTTTGGGTTTCTTTTATCCATTTCAGACTGAATTTTACACACTTTGTATGATGCTTGTTTTATCGAATTTATACGAAACAAAAAAAACATTTTGAAGGAAAATTGTTATTAATGATACAGGTTTGTGTTTATATAAAATGGGGATATGGTTGTAACATATATTTATCATAGTGGTTATGCGATCGAATTCGATGATTTTTCCATACTTATCGATTTTCACAGCGATGTGAAGCGCGATGAAAAGACGTATTGGGTAAAAGATTACTTGTTGGGTAAGCAAAACGACCTTTATGTGTTATGCACCCATTCGCATCCCGATCATTTCAATCCCGAAATTCTGTTGTGGAAAAAAGAGAAGCCGAATATTCATTATATTTTTTCGAAAGAATTGTTGTTTAGCCAAAAAACATTGCCTGAAGATGCGTATTATTTGGATAAGGGGGATGTTTATGAAGATGAGCATATACGAATAGAAGCTTTTGGATCGACCGATGTGGGGAATTCGTTTCTGTTTACCCATAACGACATTCGCTTTTTTCATGCCGGCGATCTCAACAATTGGCATTGGAGCGAAGAGGTTTCGAAAAAAGAAGCCTTAACCTGCGAAAACAATTTTCTTTGCGAGCTGGAACTCATAGCCGAGCGAACCGATCATATACATGTAGCAATGTTTCCTATCGATCCTCGATTGGGGCGCAAGTACATGCGCGGAGCCGAGCAGTTTGTCAAACGCATCAAAACCGATTATTTTTTACCGATGCATTTCGGTGAATGTTACGACAAAGCCAATGCTTTCAAACCCTATGCCTCTAAACACGGATGTGCCTATTTGGCGGTAACTCGTCCCGGACAGTCGTTTTGTCTTTATTGATTGGGATTTGTGCTAAATTTGCAAAAAAACAAATTCAATGGATTTTTTCAATTATCATCGTCGTTCTACCGTGGATGTACCTGTAGGCAATCTTATTTTGGGAGGGAATCATCGCATTGCCATTCAAACGATGACCAATACCTCTACCCTCGACACGGAAGCAAGTGTAGCCCAATGCGAACGTATCGTTGCCGCAGGTGCCGATTTGATTCGTTTGACTGCCCAAGGTGTGCGCGAAGCCGAGAATCTTCGCAATATAAAATGCGAATTGCGAAAAAAAGGATACACCATCCCCCTTTCGGCAGATATTCATTTTAACCCGAAAGCAGCCGAAACAGCAGCAAAAATCGTAGAAAAAGTACGCATCAATCCCGGCAATTTCGCCGACAGACAAAAAGCTTTTTCCGGAAAGGAATATTCAGAAGAAGAATACGCTCAAGGAATAGAGCATATCCGCACAAAATTTGTTTCTTTTTTAAGCGTTTGCAGGAAATATGGCACAGCCATCCGCATTGGCGTGAATCACGGCTCGTTGTCCGACAGAATCATGAGTCGCTACGGCGACACACCCGAGGGTATGGTGGAATCCTGTATGGAATACCTTCGGATAGCCGTGGAAGAGGAATTTTTCGACATTGTGATTTCGTTGAAAGCATCCAATACGTTATTGATGACCAAGGCTGTTCGTTTACTGATTGAAAGGATGAACAGCGAAGGGATGCATTTTCCTTTGCATTTGGGGGTAACGGAAGCCGGTGCCGGAGAAGATGGACGCATAAAATCGGCAGTAGGCATTGGTGCCTTGTTGTCTGATGGGATAGGGGATACCGTTCGCGTTTCGTTGAGTGAAGATCCCGAATATGAAATACCGGTAGCCCGCAAGTTGGTCCATTACATTGCGCAACGATCCGGGCACAAACCTATCGACGCCAAACCGTATGAGGGTTTTTCACCATTTTCTATCGAACGTAGAAAGAGTTATGCCGTGGGCAACATTGGAGGCGATTTTGTGCCGATAGTCGTTTCTGATCGGAGTAGGACCGGAGACATGGGCATTCGTCCGAATGCCGCCCCCGATTATCTGTATGTGGGCAAACAGCTTCCCATCAATTTTCCGAAAGGGAGGAAAGCCATTATCGATTATCGAAAGGGATGGAAAAGCGAAGATGATCGGTTTCCTTTGTTTACGTGCGAAAACAGGCATGAAATGGGAAAATGTGAGGCCGCTGTGAAATTTTTGAAACTCTCGTATCCCGAATTGACACCCGAAACGCTTGAGGTGCTTAAAAGCTCGAATGATGTCGTGATTGTGTTGGAAACTTCGCATGTGAACGGAGTGGGGGAGCAACGGGCATTCTTTCATCGACTCTTGCGCGACGAGTGCAGAATACCGGTGATCATTTGTCGAGAATATGCCGAAGATGAACCGGAAGACATTCAAATAAAAGCCGGTGCAGATTTGGGTACATTGCTGCTGGATGGCTTTGGCGACGGAATCATGTTGAGCAACAAGGGAAAAATAGATGTAAGCGATACGGATGCCTATGCTTTTGGCATTTTGCAGGCAGCGCGCGTGAGGATGAGCAAAGCGGAATTTATCTCATGTCCGGGTTGTGGACGCACCTTGTTCGATTTGCAGGAAACGGTGGCGTTGGTGAAACAAGCGTTGTCGCACCTGAAAAATCTGAAAATTGCCGTGATGGGGTGCATTGTCAATGGTCCCGGCGAGATGGCCGATGCCGATTATGGTTATGTTGGGTCAGAGCGAGGAAAAATATCGCTCTATAAAAAGCAACAACTCGTAGAGAAGAATATTCCCGCCGATCAAGCCGTAGAACGACTTATCCGGCTCCTCAAAGAAAACGGCGATTGGGTGGAGCCGGATGAAAATTGAACGATTTTTTATTCCTCCTTATTTTATAGAGATATGCACCGGTGTGGGATTCGACAGGTTATCCTTCACCGGGCAACGGTTTTCAATGGTGGCCAGCCATTTTTCCAATGTGGCTTCATCCGCGTCTGTATCCGGGATAATTTCGACGTTGATTTGTTTTAGTCCTGCTCTTTCATCCGTGTCTACTCCCGAGAATTTATCGGGGTTCAATATTCCCGATATATTGATTTTCAAGCCATTTAAATTCATATTCATTTCTTTTGCAATTGTATGACCCATTACATTTAAGCAACCGGCCAATGTTGCCAAAAGATACTCTATTGGATTGGGGCCTGCATTTGTTCCGCCCATTTCAACCGGTTCGTCAATTACCACTTCAAAACCTCTGGCTTTTGCAATGGTTTTGGTTGGATTTTCACTGTGCGCCTTAACGCGAAATGTTAGATCTGCCATAGTTTTTTGTTTTTAGTTATATACATTACCCTGTTTTTGATGGATTTTAGTTTTGCTTTCCTCTTTAAAACATGTAGGTTAGCCGTTTTGTTCAAGCGGAACAATTTTTTTCCTCCAATTTCATTATTATTCTTTAACTAAAACGGCCGCAGTTATTAAATCATGTTATTGAAATTTAAGTACAACCGCCGTTGCGGTTAAATTGTGTTTTTAACCACTGTGGCCGTAAGCATTAAAGCATGTTATCAAAAAACAGGCAAAACGCGCGTTTATACTCGATTTCGATATTGCAACGAGGGCAAAACCGCAGCGTTTGCCGCAACCTTGCCTTCATATTCGACCGCAATATTCGCAAACCTTACATCCTGTTTTCGGAAAGTGTGTCAAATAGAGGATTGGCATCACATCGTGCGATATCGTAAGTTCAACTTAGAAGTGCGAATTTTCCGGAAAGTTTTATCGAGGTTATTTTTGGTTATTTTCGAAAAAAGTAGTAATATTGCATCCGCTTTTGATGAAAAATTTCATAGTTCGGTCCCATAGCTCAGCAGGTTAGAGCACCTGACTCATAATCAGGGAGTCCTTGGTTCAAGTCCAAGTGGGACCACAACTTGTGTAAATAAC
>FZPS01000019.1_pt10 | contig 22999 bp, 21 predicted proteins | sample 1817821 | NCBI WGS metagenome assembly FZPS01 (sample SAMEA104158645, study PRJEB21678) | metagenome | place: Germany | collected 2015-04-21 | reverse complement strand
GTCGTCACCGGCACGGTTGATTCTAAAGCCAGAGGAGAGTTTCTCCATAGATTTTGATGCGCCAGCTTGATTCATACCCAACTGCCTAAAATCAACTTCTGAGTATTCTAAAACCCGCAAAAAGGCAACCTCGGAAACACCATGTCAGAAGGCATTTCCGAAGTTGGGTTTCCAACCATTGTTGTTTCTAAAGAAAAAATAAAGAAGGGTTTGTCTAAAGAAAGAAGTTCATTGATGTTTCTAAAGGACGTTCTTCATTAGAAAAACTAATGGAAAAATCATGATGTAGCTCTGTTTAATCATAGCTTTCAGGTTTCATTAAAACCTAAGTGGAATTTTAGAATAATTAATGTTCGGAGCATACCCTTTTCCAGTTAACTCAGATAGAAACCCCTTGTTTTCCTCGAATAAGGGAGATAGTGTAATTTTACGTAACGCCGTTTTGTCCATCAAAGGCGCATAAATATACTTTGGTATACCATTATCGTCATCAAAGGTAAGCTGTCTTTTTGTAAACGAGGCTAATGATTCTTTCTGTTCATTCAGGGGTACATGAATTAGAAGCCTCGCCTCCTCTTCATGTGAAAAGCACTCTGGTTTAAACGCATATCGCCACTTAAATAACTCGCGTGATATGGCTGCTTTTATTCTTGACAACTGCGGATCATCTTGTTCGCGAAATCTATATAAGGCTTGTATGTAATCTTTTAGAATATCATCTTTCTCACAATCATCATATTCAACGACAACAAATTCACTAATGAAATCCCATCTTAGAGAGTTATAATGGAATTTGGTTTTTAACTCTGATGTTGAGAAGCCCAAACTATACCCTTCATACTTGCCCTCTTTAAGATAATAATTCCACATAGGAAGTGAGTCAGCATGCTTCGAAAAGCAAAAAACATATGTAATATACTCTGCTATATAATAATCCTTGTATGCTATTCCATCTGCGCCCACGGGCAGTCCCGATCCATATAAAAAAACAAGCTCTTGTTTTGGCAAGAGGTCAACTATTGAATGGTAAAACTGACCATCAATGTCCTTATTTGTCAGCAACTGTTTGCATACATTTTCATAATACGTAGTTATACTATTTCCTTCTGTGACATCATTTAAGCAATCTATTCTCGAAAATCTAAGTTCTATCCCATCACCCTGCAATATATTTTCTGCACCGTTAGGTGAGGTATAGTGATAAAGAAGTTCATTATCCGGAAAAACCGATGTCCATTGAAGCAACTCTTGTTTTGCCTCAACATCTCCTATACAATCGCAGTCTAGAAAATCCAATCCTCTCACCTCGCAATGGAGAACACTGTACCGTAAACTTCCATCTAGGCAACACTTTATGCCCACGTCCACGCTAGTGACCTGTAAGTTTCATTCTACTCTGAATCCTTGCACTATGCTGAATCACCACATTCGATAGTTCTGCGAACTTCGCATATAACCCCTTTCCCTACTACCGCTTGCTTAGTCCCTATTTTGGGACCGCTTTGAATTTTCCAAAAATCCTTATTCATACATGGGGAAACTCAGTGGCTTTGAACTTTGCAGGATGAGAAACAGGATAGTTTTACGGATCTCATCAATTAAGTGCCCACCTGTATGTTAATTTACCTTATATGATTGTACTCTTCCTAATAAATTTCAACCTCAAATTGCTTTATCCTTTTAGTTTTTGGAAAAAGGCCAAAGGAATATCCCTCAGCCCCAACGTCCTATCTCCGCGCTAGCGTACCCATACTTCTCCATTAACTGGATAAAGATGGCTTTCACGACAACCCTTGGCGTTACCTTTGTATGAAAATCACCTTACACACTTCCCTCTCACATGATGTTATACCCCGATCAAATATGGACTCCAATGATTGACGAGAAGGATCCTCTACTATTCATATGGAAACCTATACCATGACATTTCCAATTAAAGGAGGTAACGGTAGTGAGTATATCCAGCACAACAAGCTCGATAAATCAGGTAACAAAAGAAATTGCAGGGTTGGAAAAAGCGTTAGCCAAAGAAACTAGCACGGAAGCGGCAAAGACAAAACGGATCAATGACATTACCAAGAGCATTACTAAGAATACGTCAATGGCTACTGTACAATCCAGACAACGCCAGATACAGAATCTGCAGAACGACATCGCTCGGGCAACCAGTAAGAAAGCAGACATAAGCAAGAAGTTGGCCCAGAAAAAGGATAAGTTGAACCAACTTCAACAGAAGCTTCAAAAGGAACAGGCTGAAGAAAGCAAAAAACAGCAGCGGGAGCAGGTGAGAATTCATGATCACTACGAGAAAAAAATCAATGAACTTACCAGTCAATTGGAAGAGGCCCAAATGATGTCGCGTGCCCAAGTTCAAAGTAGTCTCAATACCCCAGGATCGTCCGAGCTTCAGTACGACGTGTTTATTTCCCACGCGTCAGAGGATAAGGAGAGCTTCGTCCGGGAATTGGCGGATACGCTCATTAATGATTATGCTATGAAGGTATGGTATGACGAGTTTTCTATAAAATGGGGTGATAGCCTTAGAAGATCCATTGATAAAGGACTCAGCGCATCTAGATTCGGCATAGTAGTCATATCTAGGAACTTCATAGATAAGGGCTGGACCAATTACGAGCTTGACGGTCTAATTCAGAAAGAAATGGATGCGGGCAAGACCATTCTTCCGATATGGCATGACATTACAAAAGATGAAGTACGGGCATTCAGTCCTTCGTTAGCAGGAAGAATGGCTCTTAATACAGCAATGCAAACCATACAAGAGATTGCTGAGGCTTTGCAGGAAATACTAGCATCATAGGTCAAGGGGCTTTTGTTGTAAAGTTTCCAATCCCTCTTCTGCAAAAGACACACCGTAGGGTCCGAAGGACAATCTCCCCCGGCCCCTACCCCTACCCTTCTAGTAGTTTCTTCACTTGTCTTGCGTACCCATACTTCTCCATAAACTGAATTAGAGCGGCTTCTACAATAACCCTTTGCGTTATCCCCATCTCTGCGGAGAAATCACGAACAAGCTGGTCCAAGTTCATACCCATCGTAAAGGATTTGGTTACCGTTACTCCGCTGGCGAATTTATAATGAGGGATCTGATTGGTGGCCAAGGAGGACCCCAAAAGCTGTTCCAACTCCTCTTGATGTTCTTGCAGAAAATTCAACAGCGGCAAGAAGTCCTCAAAAGAGGAATATCTTGGACCATTTTGCTCTGTTACGGTTCGTTCTGGTTCAAAAGAATCGTCCTTGGTCACACTTTGCGACACCTCCGTCTCCTTAGGCGTAGGGGTAGACCCCTCTTTAATATAGGTTCGCATTTCGGAGGACCAAAGCCAGCCTTGCGACTTCATGTAAACGGTTAAATCTTTGCGATCCCGAAAGCCTGCCTTAGCTGCGATATCTACAAGATCTCTGCTACCAGATTGCAATTGGTCCAGAACAATTCTCACCGGTTGCGGTACAAAAGGTTCCTGCGTACATTGCTTCTTTTGCTCCGGTAGTAAGTACATGCCATCATTACAAATATAGCCTCGTCGCCTCATTAAGACGTCAATTCCACGCCAGTCCTTATACCCTAAGGACTTAGCTAACTCATCCCTCGTACGTCCAGCCTCTAATCCTTCAAGAACTCGTTTGACTTTCTCTTCGGTCGATAGTTTTTGTTGACTCATTACAGTCTCACCTCCATATAACCGCTACTAGATAGACCCTCTTGTGTGGCAACTCTGTGGTAAGCAGTGCCCCAAGCACTGCTTACCTTACAATCGTTCTCAGAGAACATTTACAGCATGTAACATCCGATCATCGTGAAGATGGGCATAAACCTGCGTTGTCGCTAGATTTGTATGTCCAAGTAGCCTAGAAACAACTAATATATCCTGGGTCTCCTTGTAAATCTGTGAGGCAAACGAATGTCTCAGTGTATGAGGGGTAATGTCCTCAGACCAGCCCAATTTACGCTTGGCGTCCCGTAGTAAGGCCTGAATCGTAGTCGTTGTAATTCTTCCAGTTTTCTCTGTGGCTAAGAGATACTCCGAATCTGCCCTCCAAGTCAAGTAGTCCTGAAGAATGGCTGCAAGTTTCGGTGCTACAGGAACTCTCCGATACTTGCCTCCCTTAGCATTTCGGATGTCAACCCACCCACCGTCATCTGAAAGATGAACATCATCCATTTTTAAATTCGTGGCTTCGGAAATCCTTAGGCCGCAATAGTACATGAGCCACATGGCGACTTTGCTTACCTCATGATCAACCGCATCCACCCAAACTTGTACTTCTTCTGGAGTAAGGAATTTCCGCTCTGCCTCAGGAACCTTGATGTTTGGTACCTCTTCAGCAAGATTCGTTGTGATGTGATCTTGTTTGTAAGCCCATCGCAAGAATCCTCGGATGGTGGCGGCCAGACGGCGCCTACTCGATGGCTTATAATCCCTTCCCTCTTTAAGATACAGAAGGAAATCTGTAATGTCTTGGCTGGTAAGGTCCTTAGCATAAACTGGGCCATTATGCTCCTCTTCTAACCAGCCTTGCCATTGCTTTAGATCCTGCAAATAACCCTTGATGGTCTTCGGGCTTCGTCCAAGTGTAACTAAATGCAATCGGTATTGTTCCCAAGTATCTTGTAATAGCAGTTTTGCTCATCCTTTCACTAAGGCTTTATTGATCGTTCTATCAAAAATATAATATATACCCTAAAGTACGTTTGCCACGTCATGAAGCAAATTTTTTGGGGATATATCCTCTACATGGACAAAATCCAAAAAATACGTGATGTTATGCCTAAAGAGGTCAAAGGTGCGGGGCTTTCCTTACCCGGTAAGGACTAAAATCCACTTGGAAGCAGAGCTTTAGTTGCCCCACACGATTGACACTATGCTTTATGCATTAACGTAGCTTACGTCTTTAGGCTCCAATAGCAGGAATATACTCACTCAGATCATGCTCGAGATATTCGCGCTTGTAAGCAAATGCCAAAAAATCACCTAGGGCACTAGCGATTGAAGAGCGGGTTTTGGCTGAATAACCCAATTCCTGATCCATCCAGACAAAAAACTGAGTGATGGCCTCTTCAGTTAGAACTGAGACCTTAGGATTTACCCCAAAATGTTCCTCGACCCACATAAGCGAAAATGTAATATGCGCCCACGTGCCCTGAAAACCATCTTCTAAGGCATGCTCGTGGACATAGTCCTTCTCCAAACTAAGCATTTGTTGATGTAATAACATTGTAACTCCTCATTTCTATGGTTTATTGTTTGTGGAAGCCTGTCAGGACAGGCCTCCATTGACCTTTATCTCTCTAGATATACGTGAAACAAACGATGAGTGAATGATATATTCCCAACTTCCGTTTGAACGTTTCCTATAAATACTGATCCCTGAGATGAGCCCCATTGCCAAGTGGCGCTTAAACCAGCGCCCATAATGCCGCTGGCGTTTAAAGCTCAACCAAAGTGAACCAAACATCTCCCGAAGAGTAAATACGCCCGAGGGATGGTTCTGGATGAGCGCGTTGAGAAAGTCAAAGTCTTCCATCTCCTCAGGTACACCATTCTCGTTGAGTCTAGCCTTCATGATTTCACCTCCCTTCAATGGGCATAAAGTCCTATTAAGAGAAACTCGATTTCCTAGATGATTAGGTTTTTTGGTTTGTATCGGGAAAAAGAGTTTCAAAACGGGAAAGCGGGAAACTAAACGGGACCTCCAAACTTAGTCCCAAAGGGAATCTCTAAAGGATTTCCCGTTTTCACGTTCAAAAAGATAGACTGTCTTAGATCGTCCGCAGTAAAATACCTTTTTTCCAAGGCTTTAAGGATCAATTACGCCTTGTCAAAAAGCTCTTTTGCTACTTAGCGAGAACCACTCACGGTTCCCGATAGCGAAGAGTCTCTTTTTCAATCAGCTCTCCCCTGCATCCCTAGGGGCTCTCAACAAACGAAATCGGGAAAACGGGAATTTCTTCCGAAACATCGACTCAGGCGGCATTTCTACGCCCCGGATTGTAAATCTCCTTCGAGCTTTTCCCGATTCAGAGACGGGAATCTGTGGGATCTTCCTCAAGCAACTCAGTGTCCTCGTCCAAGATCCGAATCACATATAGATCAAGTCTAGGACTTGTGGGACTTAGCTTTCTCTTGCGCGTTAGCCTGTCTGCCTCGCAGTTGAGCTTACCTTCCTCCTTCCAGCGGCGTAAGATGATCCTAGGTTCTTCAAAGCCACCGTCTGTTAGGATTTTGGTAAACGCAGACTTGGTGATCGAAAGCTCGAGCTCTCCACCTTTGAGTCGGTCAAATCGACCCCAGTGTTCTTGGCTCACCATTTCAAAATCACTAATGTCCTTGGTCAACTGGCCGTAATTACGACTAAATCGGTGATGATTTAGAGTTACCTGCTCAAGGAGATAGAGATACGCTTGGGTAGAGATGTCTCGGTCCTCACCAGAATCGTGTTCGTGAGATATGAAGAAATCGAGTAGGCCATCAATATTCAGCTCAAAATCTAATACTTCTACTACAAGCTCTGCCGTAACCAAAAGCATTGATAGCTTCAAGGACATACGCGGTGCAAAGCGATCCTTGGAGTCAAGCTTATCTAATATTTTCCGTCGCCAATGCTCCAAACGCTTCGAGATCTTGTCCTTCCCAAGCTCTGTTAGATGCCTAGCTAGTCTTGGGGCCGCATGACCATAGTTCTGGAGCACTGCGTCCTTAATGCTTTCCGCATTGGATGCATCTTTTGTCCAACTGACCGATGAAAATTCAAGAATTCGAACACGCAAACCCGCATTACGATTGCTCTTACTTAATAGTCCATGCTCACCCGTGCTAAGGATGGTAGTGCACCAACTGGCAACGTCTTTGAGCTCTAGCTCCTTCGTCATGCGAGCCTTTTCCCGTCCCTCGGCGAGGGTGTAGATGACACCTGAAAAGTCTTTAAATCCCGACATGGATGCCTCGTCAAATGCTATGGGAAGGCCGTAATTGCCCCTTAAAGTACCCATCATGGCATTTCTCGTGCTGTTCCAACTCGATAAAAGTCCGCTGCTCCGGGAATCTGGATTACCGCCTACAGAAACAGCTAGCATTGCTGCAGTTGTCTTACCCATGGAGCTATCTCCTGTAAGGTGAGCTATCAGCGAGCCTTGTCCACCGTCTTCACCTAGAAATCCAACGACAATGGCGGAAGCCCCTAAGACCAAAGCGGCTTCGAGAGGAAGATGGCCCAAAACCTCCGTGCGGATCATTGCTTGCCACCGTTCGAAAGTCCCCGCAACGAGATCGAGCGGGCCCGTATAGAGCGACTTTACGCCGACGGCTTCGGAGTGCTTGAAAACCGCCTTATCTCGGAAAGTCGCCCATCCGACTGTCTTGTGGACATGAACCTGCGGTGCTATGAGCTCTTGGTTTCTGAGATGACGGATTACATCAAGAATGTTTTCGTCGAACGTGTCAGCACCTCGGTTAAGTAGTAGGGGAAGTTTCTGTTTTGTCAGATCTCCCCTGCTGACCTCCACGTTTACCTCCCGGCCATTATAATAAAAGGCAAGGACATAAGTTACTATACCGTCATCTAGGTCTGTATGAATCGACTTAATCCAAATCGCTCTAGCAATTCTGGTGTAGGAAGACTTATCACCTCCACCTTTTCTTACGATGTGACCATTCTTAAGGACGATATCAGGATAAGGAAGAGAACTGTGTTCTTTGACTGCCTTAGGAATGAATCTGGCAACATTGCTCGAATTAACCATCTATGAACTCCTTTCTTTGTTTTTATGGGGATGCTTCTGGCACGGCACCCTAAACGAGCCATAGCAAGCGCCATAAACGTAATGAGTGTTCGTCATCGTATTGCGGTGCATCTACGTCTACACCGACATCAACAACTACGCCTACCTACTGTTAGACAAATGAGGCGAAGCAAGCAAGGCATCGCCAAGATTAGGGTATCAGCTTTCCGGATCTAATCCTATGACACAAAACTAAAAAGAAAATGTCACAGACTGTATGATAGGATGTGCCGTTTCTAGGGAAACCGTCTCCGTGCCTCGAAAATGCCCACGGAGACGGGTAATCCTGAGACATTGCTAATTCGTTTCATCCGGTGGTAAGCCAAACTCATTTTGCAAATGCTGAGCCACCGCTTTATTGACGAAACGTGTCATGGATGGAATTCTTTGTTCTGCTAACAACGTGCGTAATCTTGAATCATTCTGCTTTGTAAGATAGCCCGTCCACCTTACGTGCCGCTCACTAAACTTCGCTTTGGGTTTATAACCTGATTGCTGCGTAACACGAACGGGTTTGGCCACCACATCCATAGAAATGGGTGGCCGCTTCTTTAATTTTGCCTTCTTCCTTGGGCGCGCTGACTGCACTTGCTTTTTTTTCGGCAAATCAAACACCTCCGATTAATATGGGTGGGTTGGCGGTCGCCTAGACGATGGCGGCTACGCCAACCCCCTAAATTATTGTTCTTGATTTGCCCCCTATTTTGGGGGCAAACCAGTAGGAGGTTATGAATCCTCGGTGTGCGGGAGATATGCTATTTAACTGTCAAGGTACGAGCTTCGGGCAATGGTCAAAAAACGTCAGCCCTACTACATTAACTATGGCTTATAAAGTGCTAGTGAAATTCTATGTCTGCGGAACTCGATTCAAGTATTTCTGACTAGTTCGTTCCGTCCTTTACGGAAGACGGTTCATAAACTCTTCGTCACGTGAAACTTTCTGGCACAAATTCATTTCAGTACTTATTTCAGATCTATTGGTGATAGCTCGAATTAAGCAGCAAAGTCTTCGTGGTCTAGTTCAAAGATATCCACGGGGTTACCCATAACATCCTGCATTGTTCTTTCTAGTGCGACAATGTAAGACTCTCTGTAGGTTTCATTCTGAGCATCAAACCAATCAGCAGGCAAATCCCAGACGATGGACAAAAAATCGTGATCATTGTCGTATTCGGTTGGGACGAGGTCTTGTTCCTCTAACTGCTTTGAGATCTCCTTCAGCGCTTCCAAACGTTGACCTTTTGCCATTGTTGTAACATGCTTTCCATCGACCTTGTCCATAACGCATACCAGTTTGTTGCAGCGCCTGAATTCAACTTCACCCAAGATAGGGTCATGCTTGATATACAATTTGATTACCATCCTTTCGATTACCGATCGCTATTTACTAAACAGGGCTTTAAGGATGGGTAGTCCCATCCTTAAAGCGTTCGTCTGATGCGCTATCTCTCAATAGAAAGCCCTAACTCAGCAGCAGAAACTGGAAATTCCCTCCATTCCTTTCCATCCAAGAGTGCTCCTGCTCTCTTTTACCCTACCCGCTCTCCATCAGCATTGAACATGCCCATGTGCTTAAAGAAGAATGGAACTCCATTGCGCTTGCATTGGTCTCTAAGCCCAATAGCCCAAGCCTCTTCCATCCGCCTTGCCCTGTGGCCAGTTTCTCCACCTACAATCGCCCACTGGATCTGCTCCATGAGGTAGTCTGGAACGACTACTTCACTAAGCAAGGGCTCAAACGAGACAAATCGGACCTTGGCGGGAATCTCAACAAGCTTTTCGATCCTTGATACGTAGTCTTGATTTTCAACGGTGACGCCTACCCAAACATTATTAGGAACTATATCTACGTGTTTTCCCACCCAGTCTACCATCCGGTCAGCTCGCTTAGTGAGAATCTGAAAAGTATGGTGGCTAGCTCTTGCCATCGTCTCAAATACTTTAGCGAGGTGATCGTCGGGCACTTGGTCATAGAATAGGTCCGTCATTGAGCCAACAAAGACCATGCTAGGTTTCCGCCACTGCAATGGGTCTTCCAAACGGTGCTCTCTTAATTCGAAGTCAAAGCCGTTCGTAAAGTGATGATTTGGCACCCCTCTAAACCTCTCTGCGAGCGCAGACGCGTAGCAGTTCGCGCAGCCTGGGCTAATCGGCTGGCACCCCGTACAGGTGTTCCAAGTCTTGTCCGTCCATTCTATCTTTGTGGTATTTCCGGGGGAAGCTCCCCTTCTGGTATTGGTTGTTTCTAAATCGGCCGTTCTGTTACTTTGTGTCTCTGTCATGAGCACACACTCCTCTTCTTAAGTTTTTGTGGTAAGATGTAAGGAAACGCCCTTAGTGTACTTTTACGTACATTGGGGGATATTTCCCAGCTCCATTCTCACACATAGCCGACAGAGAATCCACGCCATGATTTGTCGCCAAAATGCAGCTTATTTATTCGTACTTAGATATAAAAAAAGTAACCAGCTAAGTTATGCTGATTACCCTGCCTGGTTTCATTCTTACTACTTGCCCCTACTAGACAAACTCATTTCGGGAAATTATCGTTCATTTTCTCCTTAAGAAACCCTACATCTATGTCATAGAAACGCCTTTCTATGGGGTCCAATGCGTCCACGATCTCTTGTACGTCTGACTCAATCTTTTGCAATCGCCTTCCAATCGTTTCATAGCATCGTCTTCTGTCCTTCTCCGGCAAAGCCATAACAGACACCCATATCGTCGCTAAAGTTCGATCACCCTCAATATGCGGGTTTTCATAGGTCGTTAGTCGATATAGCTGACTTTCAACATTCAACTTCATGACGGCCAATTTATGGCTACCATCGGGATAGTTACTCTCTTCAATAAATTCTCTTTCGATAATGCGGTTCATGAACTGGATACACGCGTTCATCCACTCATTAGCCTGCTCATCAGTCCCTTGTTTTCCCTTCAACAATTTATCATGAAAAAACGAGACCCACGGCTCGCTAGTTACGGTAAAACAAGATAACAGTGTAGCTAGAAATACTGCTCCCTCAACGCTGTATTCGTAGGATGCACCCTTTTTTGGCTCAGGTTGATGGATATTCATAGTGCGGGCTAGGAAAAAATCTCCTCTATCGCTATCTGTAGGCCATTCAAGCGCGGGATGATCCTTCACAAAAGCTACCAGGCTTTTGATGTGTTTTTGGTAAAGCCTAAGTTTTGATTCGTCATCAAGAATACTCTGATCAACTAGGCCGATTACATCCCTTTGACTATATGTTCTTGCTTGCATCCAAACACCTCCATTCACTTCTCACCGCCTCAACTTCGGGGTCACTACGTCGACAAGAATAAAACTGGCTACAGAATTATAGGAATGCAGTAAGTGGAGCTGACCAAACCCACATGAAACAAGGGTTTGGTCGATCAAGTTAGCATCTCAAATTTTTCAACGAGTTACATTCACCCTTTTTCAGCTAGTTCCATCTCCCCAAACTCAAGTTTTGGAAGGCTCTCGACAATTTCCACCGTCTGAACGCTGACATTTATAACGCTTAGCAGTAGGTCCAGAATGTACCTCGGATTACCTACTTCTTCAGCCCAATTATTAGGATCATTGGTAATGCCGCTCCTCTTATCAGTCGTAACTCGATAGCGTTCCACAATCCAATCAATGGCGGATCGACCGTTAATTACATATTCATAGGCCTTCTGTGGTATACTTGAAATGGTAATAGAGCTGTTGTAATGGATGGTAGATTTGTCATCTACGGTGCGCATCTTACCTTTGACCTCTCTCTTTGTCTTGGCGTACCGCATCCTCTCTACTTTGTAGTGCTGCTTATCCGCGCCCTGCACGGTAACGCCATCATAAGGTGGGACGTCCTCATAATTAATGTGCAGATCCGCCAATTTCCGGCCAGCCTTACTAAAGGCCCAAAAATCCCTTACATCCTCAACCAGCGGAATCCTTGGCAACATTTTCTGCAAATCATTAGCAAAATTCTCCTGGTACTGCTTGTCATGCAACATTCCATAAACATAATAAAAAATGTCTTCTTTACTAACACGTCGCCCGTACTGTTTCTGTGCTCGTCTCAGTATAAAATCAGAAATTCCGTCTCGACGCACAAAGACCTTACCTTCTAAGTAGTCGAATAGGCTGTTAGCAGACACTTGTTGCTCCTGATAATAATACATAGGAAAACACTGAGTATCACCTGCTAAATGTAAATCAGCCATGACATCTGTAGCTATTACGCCCAAACCGGTATTTGACCCAGCCGAAGAAACAGCAATTACTATATTTTCACTAGAGTCATCCGGGAAAAACATTCTGCCTAAGCCAGGACTTTCAGTCAGTTCTTTTGTAGAGTAATAGAACAGCTTAGTGAATGGTCTATACGCAGACACGACAACATCTTCATCACTAAAGCCTAGTTCTACACCTCGTTGCAAACTATTACGCAAACCTCTAGTCCATTTGATCTTTTTCGGATCTACATCTACGAAGTCAGCTGCCTTAAGGTCTGGATTCGAAAACTTCTGCTGCCAAAATGCTTTTCGCTGCTGTTCATACATGGAAATGAAATCAACCATGTTTCTCTCAAGACTTCTTTTACTAAAGTTGAAAACCCACGTATCCCTGTTAGTGGAAACACCAAGCGAATGAGTAACAAAAAACGAGTCGCTTCCACCATCGAATTTCTTATCCGCGGCCAAAGGAATGAAAGTATCAAAAACACTGGTCCGCTGGTTCAACCAGTCCCCATGTTCATTAGGATGAATCTTCTGCCACTTCATATTCGTATCCGCAATAGAGCGATAGCTTTTGATCTTAGCAAGCTTTTCATCCCGGCTAAGATAATCGCCAATATCATGGTAGTAGATGCGAGCCTTCTTATTTCTCGATTTGGGATTCTTCACTAATAAGGTAATGGAAATCGGCGTTCGCGAGCCTTCCCCAAATACGTTCCCAGCCTCTTTCCGACGTAGCTCTCCTTGAGTCCTGGCATTACCCCGCAAATTAAATACCCATATGCTCGAAAACTCTTCTTCAATTACCCTTCTGAAACCATCCGTACTATTACCATCAAGCCACGCTCCATTGCTTACATACGCGATAACCCCGCCATTGTCAGGATCTAATCTATCCGTACTCCAGCGGAACGCCTTAATATAAGCGTCATACAACGATTTGTTCAAACCTGCCGAAGATCGATCAGCGTAGGTAGAAGCAATTCGCGCCTCCAACTTCGGATATGTTTGATTTTGCGCGTTATCGTTTGCTGATCTTTGTCCAATAGAATAAGGAGGGTTCCCCATGATAACAGTAATAGGCGCCTTTTTCTGCCGTTCGGCTCGCTCAGAGTTGAGCCGAAGTGTTTCCGAAATTAATTCATCGTCAGATTCACCAAGCTGGAATGTATCAGTGAGTACAATACCTTCAAACGGCTTATAATTACTATCTTCCCCCATCAAGTCATGGAACACGTTTTCGATATTCACGGCTGCAATGTAGTAAGCTAGAAGTACAATCTCATTAGCATGTAGTTCGTGGAGATATTTGCGCTCTAAGTCGTCCTTGCCTATTAACCCACTTTGCAGCAGGCGAGTAATAAACGTTCCAGTTCCAACGAAGGGATCAAGAACATGAACATTCTCATCAGAGATGCTTCTCCCAAATTCCTTTTTCAGCACAGCTTCTACCGAATTTACGATGAAATCCACAACCTCGATAGGAGTGTAAACGATACCTAACTGCTCAGCCATTTTTGGAAAGGCCATTTTAAAGAAGGTATCGTAGAGCTCTATGATAATCTTCTGCTTACCTTCGGCGTTATCAATGCCCTCAGCCCTCTTCCTAACAGAATCATAGAACTTCTGTAGTGTATCAGACTCTTCAGCTACCGTCTTTCCTTCTAGCTTCGTAAGCATGTTCTGCATCGCTACAGAAACGACATTGTTTTTCTCAAAGGAGTATCCTTCAAAGAGGGCCTCAAAAATCGGCTTTGTAATAATGTGTTGAGCTAACATCTCAATGGCCGCTTCATCTGTAATGCTCGGATTTAAACTCTTCCGCAGCCCGTTGACAAACTTATCAAAAGCAGCTCTCTGATCGGACTTGCGCTGCACTAGACTCGTGATTCGCTCGATCTGCCTTTCAGCCAATACTGCAACATCTTTAGCCCACTGCTCCCAGTATCTTCGCTCACCGACCTTCTCGACCATCCGCGCATAGATGACTGACTGCAAGTCCTCGAACTGTAACGCCAATTGCCTACTCAGCGCTGTAGAGGTATACTTACCCTCGTCTTCGCGAACCAAGAGAGGCTTACCATCCTCATCGAAAGTATAATCCGGTCTGCCGATCAGAATGTTGTCTGGTTTCTTTCTGTTTAGATCAATCTTGTTGACTGTAGCATTGAACCTATCATCATGTGCTCTGAGGGCGTTAAGGACGGTCCACACTACCTTGTAGCGCTCATTATCATCAAGCGCCACTTCTGGTTCAACGTCAGCTGGGACAATGACAGGGATAATAATATAGCCATACTTCTTACCCTCGGCGCGGCGCATAACTCGGCCTACCGATTGAACCACATCAATTGGCGAGTTTCGAGCAGAAAGGAACAAAACCGAATCAAGTGAAGGAACATCTACACCCTCACTGAGGACCCGTACATTCGTTATAATTCGGCATTCATTGTCAGGAGTATCTTCCTTGAGCCAAGACAACATTTGATCACGTGTAGGGGCATCCATAGTACCATCCATGTGCTTGGCCTCGGTAGTCACCATCACTTTTCTCTGTTCTGCGGGTAGCTGGCTCAAGTAGGCTTCATTGGCGACATTATAGGAACTGGCGATCTTCTTAGAATCTTTAATGGTCGAACAGAAAGCAACCGCCCGCTTCATAGGGCTGGGATCCATTTCCTTCGTCGCACCTTCATCGCCTATAAACTGCTTAGAAAGTGCATTAATGGTACCGATAATCTTAGAAGTATCATCAGTATTAACTTCCATCTGGTTACCAGAAATCATCCGCTGCACAGCAGGCGGCACATCATTATCATTTAGGGTGAGAATTAAGACCTTATAATCGGTCAGAAGTCTTCGTTCCACTGCCTCCCCAAACCCTAGACGATAAATTTCCTCTCCATAAATATCTGGATCATCCATGGAGCACAAAATTGCATCAGCTTCGGCAGCCTTACTCTTAGCATCATCACTATAGAGCCGTGGCGTAGCCGTCATATACAAGCGCCTCTTAGCCTTAATAAACTCCCCATCATGAACCTTGACGAACGCAGATTCATCTTCCCCCGCTATTGAAACCCCTGTTGTACGATGGGCCTCGTCACAGATAATCAAGTCAAACTCAGGGAAGCCATTCTTGAGTAGAACCTTTTGGGTTTCGGCAATTACATCAATGGACTGGTAGGTCGAAAATACAACAGTCATGCCGGGACGTTTTGCCTTTTTGATCTGCCTAAACTGATGTAAGATATACTTCGGATCAGTTGAAGCTGGGTAAGCTAAATCAACGACACTAAATCCATCGCCTTCTTCTCCCGCTTGCTTTTGCTTTGTTACTTTAGGATCGGAGCAAATGGCTATGGCGTTAATAGGCTCGTCTGCATCGGCTGACCATTCCCTAAGAGTTTGACCAAGTAAAGCGATAGATGGTACCAAAAAGAGGATCGTTCCCTTACCATTTGTCTCGTTCTCGGCTAGCTTGAGCGCGGTAAATGTCTTTCCAGTCCCGCAAGCCATGATTAGCTTCCCTCGCTCATTCTTTTGGAAATACTTTTTGGCCTTGTCAACGGCTTCCCTTTGATGTGGCCTGAGATCTTTTTTCCTATGTCTAGCTTTATCACCATGAATCCCTTTTTCCAACGCATCCCAGTCTACAGGAGCATCGGTTAGGTCATGAAGGTTTATTCTAGTGACTGGAGGGCTCTGATTCTTGATCGCCTCCGTAGCATTAGATGTCCAGATATTAGTTGTAGAGATCCACAGCCTATGAGCAAAGCGAGTTGTCTGGAATTGTTCATTCTTAAACTCCCTGCTTGAGGTAGAGAGAAAACTGTCCACCATAGGTTTATCTATGACAGAATCCTCTTGGAAACACTTACACTGAATAGCCCAGTAATCCCCCTCCTGGGTTAAACCTACTAGATCTATACCAGTATCACTGCCACCCAAGTCTCCTCGGCTAGGAAACTCATTCCAGAGCCAAACCTCCCTAAACAAATGGGCGTATTTAGGATCAGTCTTAAGATAAGCCTGCATAAGGCGTTCAAAACGATCACCTTTATCGCGTTCAGAAAAGGATATCTTTCGATATTTCTCTAGGATCAGCTTAAATGACACGATCACCAACCACCTTCCTGGGCACATTACCTAATTAGACAAATCCCTCGAAAAACCTTCCCCAAGCGGACAAAGCAATCCATGCCAAAAAAAGAAGGCATGGTCACACTAAGCCCGTGCCTTCCTTTTTCATCCCTAATACTCTCTAGCCAGGAGCATGGTGGAGTAGTCACCGGAGTCAATCACGTAGACCTTTTCTGTAATGGGATCCGCAACTGTAATGGCATGTGTTCTTAGATATTCCGGTTGTTCTGTGCGGTGGATCACCAATTGGTTAGCCTTCACCTCTGGGTCTGTAATTTCCTTAAGCTCAAAGACCTGCAAATAATCCATGTTGCCATCAGACTCTAACTTCAATGCATCAACCCTAGACCACAAAAAGATGGTTAGCTCCATGGGAAGCTCATGATTAATGCCCTTTGTAATGTAGCGATTACTACCAAACATCGTCATTCTCCTTCCTACATTAGCCCCTGTTCCCGAAAACTGGTGTACCGCTTCCCATCGCCTACAATGATATGATCGAGCAGGTCAATCCCTAGAAGTTCCCCGGCCTTCTTTATCCTCTCGGTAACTGAAATGTCGTCACTACTAGGGGTTAGCTCTCCGCTGGGGTGGTTATGGGCTAGAATGAATCCCGCCGCATTTGACAGAATGGCCGCCTTAAACACTTCCCTCGGGTGAACTAAGCTAGAATGAAGTGTCCCCATGCTGATCGTAGAGATGGCCGTTGGCTGGTTCTTGACATCCAAACATATAGCCACCACCTTCTCCCGATCAGAGTAGGCTAGAAAGTCCTCCACTAAGTGAACAGCATCCTGCGGGGTATTAATATAGCGGGGCTCATACAGTACACTTGATTCTCGCACGAGCTTAACACTAACAACGTTCACTCTTTTTGCTGGTATGTTCTTCGCCAAACTTGTTGTCATTCCGGTGCTCCTTCCTTTAGGTAGAAAAGGCCCTAATCTCCTATGATGGGGAGCTTAGGGCCATGCTAGTTTTAAGGTAATGAATTTCTTTAGAACCTCTTTAGTCGTCCTTGTATTCTTCTAACTTCGCTGCTAGCCATGCTTCTACTTCATGGTCAAAAGCACCAACAGCACTGAAAAAGACCACCCCGAAGCTATCGTTGTAAAGTACTAAAAAGCGGTAGTACTCCACCCCATCTAAAGTCATGGTCTCAAACCACTCGGGGATACAACCCAAAATTCCTTCGTCCTGATGATTGAGTCCCATTTCTCTTAGATCCCGCACATTGTCACCAGCTTCAAGGAGTACCACATGGCCGGTATCTTCTAGCCTATAGGTGTTGGGTGACATGTCTTCGAGATCAGCCTGCAGGTCATCAAAAAACTGAATCAAATGCTCAGCAAGTTGGGGGCTGATAGCCCTTGCCTCTTTCAGTAGACGTACATCATCTTGGTTCTTGATCACTCGCATAGTTACTCTCCTTTAGCTTAAAATGAAAAAACTCCTGGACTTCTAATGAAATCCAGGCTCCTTGCTACTCGTTGTAACCTCTGACCAAGCGTAGTGTTCCGCCAGCCATTCTTCATCTTCGCTCGTACCTTGTCCCGGCACGCTAAAGATGAAAACCATCCTTTCGTTGTCCGGCATGAGCATGATCCGGTAGACTTCATGATCTTCTACTGTCAGTTTGCCCACATACTCCGGCCACATCTCTATCAGTTTCGGGTTTCCGGGAATCATAGGGAGATATAGAGCATGTAGACTGTCCTGTGGCTCTAGGACAATAAGCTCTGCAAACCCCTCCAGCGTAAACTCCTCCAAATGTGTCTTTCGATTGTAAGCTGTGAAGAGTAGCAAGAAGAACTCACGCAGGTGACCCAAGTACCACTTGGGTAGCGAATCTTTTTGCTTTATCAACCGTAGGTCATCAAGCGTTCGAATTATAAGCACGGGTATGCTCCACCTTGGGGACCATCACAAACGGGACACCGCCAAAATCCTGAGTGGTGGTAATAGGAGGGGTTACATGCTTGGGTAGCACCGCATTCAGAGCAGCAGTTGTGTTCCTCTAGCATGATTCTGAGCCTATCTGACCCCCTGATATTCCCTTTCGCTTCAAGCCAGTGAGCTTGCTTGGCAATCTGATTTAGTTCATTGGCATAAGTAAGCATTTTACACGTCCTTTCTCAGATGATTCAGTTATTTAGAGCAGGTCAACGGCATCTTGCTTGTCTTGCCTGCTGGTGTTGATGTAAAAAGCGACTGTGGTCTGTATGCTGGAATGGCCGGCTAACTTTGAAACAGTCGTTAGCGGAACTCCTACGTTAAGGAGTCTGGTGCAAAATGTGTGCCTAAACTTGTGGGGCCGCATCGTGATAGCTAAATACTCTCCATGCTTATTTAAGAGTTTGTTGACGGCATCCCGATCCATCTTGCCAGAGCGTTGTGTAAGTAGGAGGTATTCGCTCTCGGAGAATTTGTGTTCTCTACGCTCTGTAGCCATGTATTCCTTTGCCACCTCGACCACCTCTGACCGCAGGGGGACTTCTCTGATTTTTCCTCCTTTACCTACCACATGAAGCTGCATGGTAAGGAAATCTAGATCTTTAAGCCTGATGGATACTAATTCACTTACTCTAATTCCGGTATAAAGCAAGAGCAACACGATCAGCTTGTCCCTTAGACTAACTTTGTCTTGGTCTTGAATGTAAAAGAGGAGGCGTTCCACCTCATTTTCGGTGTAGACCTCCACTTCTTGTTCTGATCCATAGGCGATCCGTGTTTTATCCTTCTTTAGATCCACCACCATGCTAGTCATCTGGCCCTGCTGGATTAGAAATTGGTTGAAACAGACCAAGCTGTTGATCTTCTTGTTGATGGTATTCACCTTGTAGTCAAGGGACTCTAGGTGCTGCTTATAACTGGTAACGAAGAACCTAACGAGCTGCCCATCAAATGAAGTCCCTTTCGTGCTTAAATATTTCAAGAAGCCTTGCACATCACCAACATAGGAGAGGATAGTGGAACCCCGCTTACCATCCTCCTTCAGATACTTTTCAAATTCTAAGACGTAGTCCATGCCACCCTCCCATAATATACTCAAATACCTCGTAATGGTCCATTCTAGCCGTTTTCACGCTCTGACTGATAAAAGCTATGCGCTAGGACACCAGCGGCGTTTAAGTGGCGTATACGTGGTTTAATCAACTACCATTTCACCATGATTGAATGCTCCGGCATGCAGTACCTCGCCATTTTCGGCAAAGAGAATTCCTTCATCATGGTATAGACCCTTATGAAAATATCCTTGGTAGAGCAGCTTTCCATCCGGTGTAAAGAGTCTGCCTTTTTCAGAGAACAGCCCTTCATAAAAGACTCCTTCATAATGAAGCTGGCCATCGGGATAGTATTGCTTACCCCTACCGCTATAAGCTCCATCAGCGAATTGGCCTTGATACTTCACAGCCCCATTAGAGTAGTACTCTTGACCATTGGAGATCAATCCCTCCGAGAACTCTCCCTGATACAGGATACCTCCATCTTCTCGGTAAAGAGTGCCTTGGCCATTCATGGTGCCACTCCAGAACTCTCCGTCATACCAGAGCGTTCCATCTTCTAGAAATACCTTACCTTGACCTTGGGGTTGACCACCTTGAGAGCCACCTTCATAGAGTACACTTCCACTGGGCCATAAGAAGCGCATTGTAAGAAACTCCTCTAGATCCACATGGAAGGTACTCGAAGGGCTCGGCCATTCCACTAAGTGAGCTCTAGCCTCACCTTCTAGTTTGATTCTCTGTTCGGGTACATCGCCAAGCCGAGCCAACTTCTTTTGTGTTGTCCAACTTAATCCCAGCATCATGCCACCACCCATCCACTTTCATAAGATTCAGCCACAACAGCCATGGCTACACCTGTAATAAAACCTGCTACAAACCAGCCCACCTGATCACCTTCCTTCACTTTTTTGTTTAGCTTTCTTCCAGCAGTAGATGCCTACGACTACGCCTGTATAAAACAGGGTGATTGGATCCAGGAGATCACCTCCTTCATCAACCGATCTCTTCAGCACAATCTTTGATAGCTCCCTCACCAACAAAAACTTCATCTTTGGCTAGGTCGTGGACGTTGCCTTCGTCAGCACTGGGGCCGATGTTCATCCAGCCTAGAGCGGCACTAAGTCCCCACTTCTCCTTCAACTGATCAGCAATGTCACCCCACATCTCTGGATGAATCTTAATCTTCATGGGATCAATTGCTTGCACGAGATTCCAACCTAGTTCCTGGTAGAATTTGATGATGAAGTCAATTGCGGCGGAAAATTCATCAACCCTAACGTCTGGCCACTTCTGTTTCATTCCGTTCACCTCCATTTGGGCATAAAAAATCCCCAGCAGAGATTAACTCCACTGGGGCAAGATTTGATTTGTTCTTGTATCCCGGTTATATCCGGACAAACATGGGCCAGAGAACTCAACTCACGGCATAATTAGGATTCTTCAGCGAGTGGTAAAGCCCAAGAGCCATTGGGTAATGGCTTTACGAGATATCCTGCCATCAATGGTTTTTTTGCAGTCAGTACGCATAGAGTTCTTTAGCCAGTCTAAGCAGTCTAAGCTAAAAAATGATTCATTATTCAACTTAATGTAACCTTCACAATCCAGTGGAATCAAAGTAATAATATATCCTTGAAACCCTCGTTGTTACTGTTACATCAACGAAGCAGAATCAGCATCAATCTACAAAATCAAAATTGGGTGTAAATCACTTAGCAACACCTAAAAGACTCCCGATACGATGATGATCATCAATTTTCATGTACACGTCTGCTCTCGATTCGACACGAGTATCAGCCATAATATGGAACGCAGTATCGCTCCCAGCTTTACTTAATCAAAACTAAAAGAGATCCGATAAAAAGCATGTTGGGCAGGAAATTTCCTGCCCATTTTGTGATTTAGTTGATTTGCCGTCCCTGCTAGTCCAGCGTTCGCTCCAATTCATAAATAAGCCACTGATCATTACTTCTGAGAAATCCTATGCGCCAAGGCTCTGAAGTAGTTTCGCGAGGATTCTGGCCGAAAGAATAGTAAGTAGCATCTAGGAAGAACGTTCCTGTGACTACCGCTGTATTCGATGACCTAGTAATTTTCCGATCGTGTATGCTGAGAGCATGAATTGTCTCTATGCCTGTTCTGAGCGTCATTAACCCCGCAACTACTTCATCACGGCCAGTGATTGAAGCTTCGAGATTACCTACCGTTTCGATCAGCTTAACATTGGTTGTCAGTACAGATCCAAGCATATCCTCATGCCCTGCGCGAAAAGCGTCCAGCGCCTTATCTATTACCGCATTGATCTCATACTGTTCTACAGATGATCCCCCGCCGCTGCTACACGCCCCAAGCATCAAGACTAGGAACAAGAGCCCAACCATCCTAGCTATCCCTTTCACAACGTAACCTCCCTTAATGATCTTTCTTTTCCTCCGTTTTACTCTTGATACCGCAGTATTTCACTTTCTTCACTTCAAGCTCAACCTCTAGGAATTGTCTTAACCTGATGTGTTGTGAAAAAGTGAGTACAACAAAGAAAACCGCATGGTTTTTCTTTATTGTGGCCTCAGGATTCCACAAACACTCTAGGTGACAAACCTCCCATGTCTTACGGCATCTTGTGCCAAATTCCTTCGTACTGTCTATCCTAGAGGTGGAACGTCAATCATGCTCCTTAGCTGGGTCAATGCCCTAATGGAAAGTATTGCGCTTGACTGCCCCGGCTCAAAATGATGTTGAAAGTGTATCACTGACATTACCAATCGCATAACCTCGAGACGACTCTAGCTAGCCTTCCTCGCGGCTTAGGAACGGCTGAAAACAAGAATCTAAACACATGATACTTCTTTAACCCAACGATTTACGCCGCGTGCGCTATTTCGGATACTTCGGTTACAATCTTTTCTGAATCATAGGCAATGCCTTTGGTTAATAAAGCGAAAGTTACTCGTAAAAGCTTGCCACAAAGGGCGATTAGAGACTGCATATCCCCAATCTCGCTTACAATGATGGCAACAGCAACCATGCCAACACCCTTGATTGCCAATAGATGGTATGCATTTGGGATCCTGGACAAACACTCTTCCATAAGCTCCTCGATTTGTTCTACCTGCATTGCCAATAACTCATATTCAGTCATTGCATGCTGCAAAGCCATGATAGCAGCCGCATTGCCCTCTGTCCGACCAATTGATTGGCCAGCAACCAAACAAAGGCTTTCAGCCCTTTTTAGGCTTGGCCGTTTCATCTCTTCCCGCCAGGTACGCAGTATTTCTTGGGCCCCTGCGTTAACCATTCGTTGCGGGGTCGAGAAGCGCCTTAGTGCTATCCAAGCGGCTTGCCCAGTCCAATCCTTGAACACGGTTGTGAATTCCGGGAAGTAGATATCCAGCCAGCGAACAATTTGATTTCGCAGTGCACCAAGCCGTTCCTGCAGACGCTCTCTTCCAGAAACTAACTCCCGTAGTTCTTGGTAGTCACCTTCTGGAATGTACACATCACGGTATCGACCGTCTTTGACAAGCATGGCAATCGTCTTTGGATCTTTTCGATCGCTCTTGCTTGGAGTGTTATCATCCAATTCTCTGGCCCATTTTACATGACTTGGATTCACAATGGCCAATTTGTGCCCACAGACCTTTAGATGGTCTCCTAGGTTAAACCAGTAGTGCCCTGTTAGCTCAAAGCCAACAAGCGCCTCGGTCATCCCATTTCTCTGCATGATTCTCTGTAGCCAAGCATCAAGGTTCGCAAAACCTTGTGCCGAATTCTCGAATCGTAGCAGCTTTCCTAGTTCGAGACCCCTATTGTCAAAGGCGCGTGC
>FZPS01000175.1_pt36 | contig 23016 bp, 18 predicted proteins | sample 1817821 | NCBI WGS metagenome assembly FZPS01 (sample SAMEA104158645, study PRJEB21678) | metagenome | place: Germany | collected 2015-04-21 | reverse complement strand
CACTAACGAAGATCAATGTCCAAGTGGCCTGGGAGATGCTGGACTATACCCGTGCCCTGGTGAACACTCTGGGAATCACCCTGATCCTGAGCACGCTGGAACTGGCCGCCACCATGATCATTGGCTATGGCTTTGCCCGCTGGCGCTATCCAGGTTCCAACATAGTCTTTACCTTGGTGGTGCTCTCTATTGTCATTCCGCCCCAGATGGTGATGGTGCCGCTTTTCTTGAACTTCCGCTACTTCAATCTCTTTGGCCTCTTGCCTGACCCGGGCCTCAACCTAATCGGCAGTTTCTGGCCCCTAGTGCTGATGGCTCTGACGGGAACGGCCAAACGGAGCGGACTCTTTATCTTTATCACCCGCAACTATTTCAAAGGCCTCTCTACCAGTCTGGAGGAAGCGGCCTATGTGGATGGTGCTGGACATTTGAAGACGTTTTTCACGATTATGCTCCCTAATGCCACTCCCATTGCCATGATTGTGTTCTTGTTTTCCTTTGTTTGGCATTGGAATGATCTGTTTTACACCGATCTCTTCATGCAGGGACGAAATCTGCTGCAGATTGGCCTGCTCAGGATCAATTCCCAGTTTAACTACCCTTGGGCCAACAAAGCGGTGGAAGGAACCTATATTCAGCTCGTGAACAACGCGGGAATGCTCCTCTACATTCTGCCTGTGCTCGTCCTTTATGCTTTCCTGCAGCGCTACTTTATTGAAAGTATTGAGAAAACAGGTTTAGTCGGATAGGAGGTGTTGCTCTGATAGAAGGTCGTAGATTCATGGGAAGAAAAAGAAAAAAAGGAGGATTTGCCATGAGAAAAGGATTTGTTGTTGTGGCGGTTTTGCTTGTTGTGCTTTTGAGTGTACCCGTCTTAGCAGAAGGCTTTGATTTAGGAGGCCGAACCATCAAAATCGCAGGGCACTCAGGGGATGGCATGCGGGAGTATTTCACCGATGGAGAAGGCCGGGGCCGTCTGGAGAAGGTGGAGGAAGCCTTCAATGCCAAGATCGAGTTTGTGCAAATTGAATGGGATGGTGCGGAGAACAAGATCCTCACAAGCATTGTGGCGGGAGATCCCCTCGGGGATATCATCTATGTCTCCAATCGCTGGATTCCGCTTTTGGCAGGTAATGGCGGTCTTCTGCCCCTGGATGATGTTCTGGGCGAGGACTATTACGCCAATTTGCCCGGATCTCACAAAAACATGCGGGAGCTGTACTCCAGCTTCCAGGGTAAAGCGTACGGCATCTCGGCCAACGGCAGCTACCAAAGGAACATGGACATTGGTTCCGCTCAAGGCTGGATCTACAACCGGGATATGTTTGTGGAGGCGGGTCTGCCCACCCCCAATGAGCTGCAGAACGAAGGAGATTGGAACTGGGAGACCATGAAGGAGCTGGCCATTGCCCTCACCCAGGACCTGGACGGTGATGGTGTGATTGATGTCTACGGTGTAGGTGCCAGACTGGATCCTTGGCCGGTGGAGCAAGAGATGGCCACCTATGCCAATGGCGGCGGAATCATCAAGTTTGAGGATGGAAAAGCCCGCTATGCCATGGGCGATCCCGATGCCATTGAGGCCATTGAGATGTGGAAAGAGCTGGACCAAGTGCATGGTGCCGTCATGGTTGGCGACCAGTACGATATTCGGGCCGAGTTTAACCAGGGCAAGGTAGCCATGTTCCGTCTGGACCTCTATGCCCTGCCGGACCATGCCAATCAGGTGGATTTCGACTACGGCTGGGTCTTCTTCCCTATGGGCCCCAAGGCCGAGGATTTCGTCAACCCCGTGTGGGGCTTTGATGTCTTCGTCCTGCCCATCACTTGCCAGGAGCCGGAGGCCATGGCGGAGCTGGTGGATATGCTCTTTGAAACCACCGGAAAATACCGGGATCTAAAGGCCTATGAGGACGAGTTTGTGGAGTACTTCCTGCCCTACGTGCGGGATTGGGATTCTCTAGAGACCATCAAGGTCATGCTCAGCAAGGCTAGACTGTGGGATAATATCCCAGGTCTGGGCAATGAACTGAACGAAGCTCTAGTCAAAGCAACAATGGGCGCAGGCAGTGCCAAGAGTGAGATGGATGCCATTGCACCCATCGTCCAGGCTCTCCTTGACCAAGCGTATAACCAGTAAGACCTAGCGAACAGGTCACCCTGCTCACACAGGCACATGGTACCCAGCAGGGGGATCAATAAGTCAGGCATCATGTTCATGGTCAGTTCAATGAGCGTGGTGCCTGACCCCTTTGTGAAACGGGGTCAGACCCCAGGGAGGGGGGTTAATGCTGCGTACATGCCTTATTCTTGCCCTTAGCCTCTTACTCATCCTTCCGGCCCATGCCTGGGGAAGGGTGCAGAAAGCGATTCCCTTAATCGAAACCATGCCGGATTCCCCCCAGCTTCTGAAGGTGAGGGATTGGAGGCAAACCGCCAAAGACTACGATCAGCTGATCTTTGATTTTGCCCAGGAGGGGCCTTTCCTGCCCTTGATTACCTGGGACGAAAATCCCTTTAACTTCAGGCAGAGAAGTTTTCATCTCCCCTCTTATGTGGGGGACTTCCGCATGCAGCCCGGGAGCCAGGAGGGAATCAACCTGATGGCCGCGGTGGTGGGAGCGAGTCTCGTGGGGATTGACAAGAGCGACCAGCACAGGGAAAATTGGGTCTTAATGCTCAAGGAATTCTATAACCATGCAAATGGTCTTAATCTCGTCCTCAATCACTCCCAGGGAAGCACCAGTTCCCTTTGGTATAGTGTCTTTCCCAACATGCTCTTTTTGATGGCCCTTGATCTCTATCCCGAACTGGGGGATGTTGAGACCGTACTTGTGGATGGGGGTACCCTGACCATGAATGAGATAGCCAGGAGGTCCACGGAAACAGCACTTAAGTGGGTGGACACTTTACCTGTCGCAGGCGAGGTGGACGGGGCCGCGGGGCTGGCTTGGCTGTTTTATCAGAGCTATCTGAAGTGGCCGGATCAGGAGCTTTTGGAGGCGGCTACTCAGTGCCTGCTCCATCTAGTAAAACTGGATCTCAATCCTTTTTATGAGGTTTTGCTGCCCTATGGAGTGACTAGCGCGGTGCGCCTGAATGCGGAACAAGATTTGCACCTGGACTATGACAAGCTCTTGCAGTGGTGTTTTGCCCCTTCCGATGTAAGGAAGGGCTGGGGTGTAATTTCTGATCGCTGGGGGCACTGCGACGTCCATGGTTTGGTGGGAAGTCAAAGCGATGGGGGTGGGTATGCCTTTGCTATGAATACCTTCCAGGCCGCGGCGGCGCTCTTGCCCCTTTTGCGCTATGATCCTCGTTACGCCGATGCCTTGGGCAAGTGGTCTTGGCAGGTGATAAATAACGCCAGACTCTTTTATCCCGATGAACTCAGCCCTGAACTGCAGTCCAGCCCTGAGTGGCTGCCCTTTAGCCGAGGCGCCATGGCCTATGAAGGACTGCGTAAACAAGAAAATGGCTACAGCCCCTACGCTACGGGTGATGCCGTAAAACAAGGATGGGCTGCCACCAATTACGCCCTTTATGGGAGCTCCCATGTGGGGTTCTTAGCGGGGATCTTCGCAGGTTGGGATGGGGAAGTACTCAGGCTTGACCTCTGCCAGACAGACTTTGCAGCACCCGAGAGCTACCCAACGTTCTTGTATTATAATCCAATGGATCACGAGACTGTCGTTAACACAAACTCCAGGATCTATGATCTGGTAAGTAAAGAGTTCTATCATGATGGGATCCCTCTGAAGGCACAGCAAGGTGCGGTTCTTGTGTTTCTGCCGGCGGACAGCCAACCTACTTACAGAGAAAACAGCATGCTTGTAGGTGGGGTCGTAGTGGATTATATGGTCAATATGTTGGCCTTTGCCCACCCCAAGGAGGGAGAAGGCGTCGGGGGAGAGCTTATTTGCCGGCTGGACCTGATCCTCCAAGGCGAAAACAAGGTGGCCGAAGCCATGTTTCGCTTGGACGGGGAGGGAATCTGGCGAGCCGAGTGTCTGCCGCACAGTCTATCCGTGGACACAACCAAGTTTCGAGACCGTTCCTGGCATCAACTAGAGGTAGAGGTCACCTTGACCAACGGAGTGCAGCTTAGAGACAAGGTGCACTTTCAGGTGCAGCACTCAATTTTAGGACGAGCCAAGGCTGATGACCTGGCTAACTGGACTCCTCGGGGCGCGGCGGTCAGCCAGCAAAACCAAACACTAACCATTCGGCCGCAAGGTGAGCGCGGCATGCTCCTTAGTCCTCCCTTTAGCCTCGATTTCGATATCGGCTTCGTTCTTGAGATTAACGGTATCTTGGCCAAAGGGCCCTGGCAGATCTGTTTGCTTATTGCGGAAGAGCGCTATCCCCTGACCGAGCTCGAGGCCAGGTCGGGGAAGTTTACGGTGGATACAAACAGGGAGCTGCCTGCATCACTGAGGGGCACTCACACCGCCCAACTGGCTCTGGTTGTGGAGGGGGAGATCACCGTCTTTCGCAATGGGCTAACGGGGTCAGACCCCAGAGGGGAATAGGCAGGAATTGGCAGGGGATTGAGCGAATTATTCCCGCGCAAGTCTGGATAATAATCGGCTCGGTGGAGCGTGATTTGCAGTGCATATCAAAATAAGGGGAGGAACCTAAATGGGGATTCGAAGGATTGCTGGGACGCTACTTGTGCTGTTTGTACTGTCCGCGCCTATCTTAGCAGCCACATTGCCTCGCAGTCTGGACGATATACCGATTTATCCGGGTGCTGTACGTGATGGTGATCTTGATCGGTATTATCGGGAAAATACGTACGTATCCGACGATGTGGTTTTCCGGGAAATACGCGCTTACAGAATTGACACCATCCTTGATGACGTGGCCCAGTACTACCTGGAATACCTGCAGCCTAGTCTGGGCTGGCCGGGAGAGGATCCATACTTCCTGGCCCCAGGGGAATCTCTGGGACCATGGTATGAACCGGACTTCTACCCGTCTCGGATCTTTGAAGACCAGTACGAGTTCGATACTCTGATTCAGGATGGTAAGTGGATTCGTACGGCTTTTGGCCAGAGGCCCCAGTGGGAAACGGACAAATGGCTGGCTCAAGTGTGGTTTGAGTGGGTGATTGTAAGCGACGAAGATGAGCTGATTACCCATTCGATACTCGTAGAAGACGAGGGCTATGATTGGAGAACCCAGACGGACTTCAGAGCAACCCGCCTGCGCCTGGAGACCACGGTGATTGAGCGGGATATGTTCTGGGATGATGACTGGGATGAGGATTGGGGCTGGGATGATGACTGGGAGGACGATTGGGAATGGGATAATGACTGGGAGTGGGGGATGGATGATGACATCTCCTTCAAGGAGCCTACAGAGGAGTTCCTGGGCATTCCGTTCTACCCAGGCATGACTTTCCATGCACCGCTCTCCCAGGGCATGTCCATGGATGATTACCACTATTATGTGTTCTTCGCTTCAGACCCCCCTGAACAGGTGGCAGACTTCTATGCAAGACACCTAGGTAAGGAGCCTTCCTTCTCTGAGGGTGGGTACCTGTTTGCTCTTAAGGGGAGGCTGCCCCTTCCCGATGATGGGCTCGCTATTCAGACTAATGAAATCTTTGCAGGCTTTCCCCAGACGATGATCACGGTGCAGAAACAGATGCGTGACTGATAGCTTGGGGGAGTCGTCCCGCACCAATTGAGGATAAGGTTAACGTGGCCGCGGTTCTCTCCTTGAGAACCGTGGCCGTTAGGTTGGATTGAGTGACACAAATGATGATGGCCGCAACATGATGCCGGAGTCCCTAGAAGACTGTATACACCACAATGAACTTGGGTCGCAGTGAAAGGCCAAAGAGACGCAGGAGTTCCTAAACAGCGAGAGTTACAAGAAAGCTTTTCCTGAAGGGATAGAAGGATCGACTTCATAACCCCAGGCACCACATTCGAATGGAAGAACCTGTATAGGCCATTTCGAGAGCACAGAGAAGGATTACGGTTGCTGGATAGAGAATTGCCATTAGGGACAGAGCCCTTGGTCTTACGTGGTATCTCTGACTCATATCTAAGTGATCGAATCCTATTTCTGTGCCGTAAACTCTTGTTACCATTTGGTAATGAACAAGGGTTTTGCTAAGATCAAACGAAACAATGTTGTATGTGACTAACTATGTTTTTCGGAGGCGTGTTAGATTGCCAGTTGACCTGAAACCGAGAATACATCTTGCCTCTCCACACATGAGTGCACAAGGGTACGAAATGGAATACATTCAAGAAGCTTTTCGAACCAACTGGATCGCTCCACTAGGAGAAAACGTTGATGGCTTCGAGCAGGAGCTAGCCGCTAAGGTGGGAATCAAATACGCCACTGCCCTAACGTCAGGCACAGCAGCTATCCATTTAGCCCTAAAAGCTGTCGGCGTAGAACCAGACGATCTGATATTCTGCCAATCCCTGACCTTTTCCGCCACTGCCAATCCTATCCACTATGAACAGGCGACCCCAGTCTTTATCGATAGCGATCACACCTGGAACATGTGTCCTCAGGCACTAAAAAAAGCCTTCGAAAAATATGCTTCTTTAGGAAAGAAGCCGAAGGCTGTTATTGTCGTTCACCTCTATGGTTTCGCCGCCGATCTGGATCCTATCTTGGAGATTTGTCAAGAGTACAACGTCCCGCTGATTGAGGACGCTGCAGAGAGCCTTGGCAGCTTTTATAAGGGCAAAGCAACAGGAACCTTGGGAGAGCTAGGAGTCTATTCCTTCAATGGTAACAAGATTGTCACTACCTCTGGTGGAGGAATGCTCGTATCCAATGATCAAGAGAAAATCAGGAAAGCAAAGTTCTGGGCTACGCAAGCCCGAGAACCCGCTAAGCATTACGAGCACAGGGAACTTGGCTATAATTACCGCCTCAGCAATATCCTGGCTGGAATCGGCCGAGGGCAACTCAAAGTGTTAGAAGAACGCGTGGCTCAGAAGAAGCACATCTATGAATACTACAAAAAAGCTTTGTCCGACATCGAAGATATTACCATGATGCCTGTGCAAGATTACGATCAGCCCAACTACTGGCTCAGCTGTATACAGCTGAAGGATAAGCTCAAACCCATTGATATCCTCAAGGCTCTGCACGCTCACAACATTGACGCCAGGCCAATCTGGAAACCCATGCATCTGCAGCCCTACTACAAGGATTTTGATTTTGTTACTTTACGGGAACAAAGTGATGTTGCAGGGAGCATCTTTGCTCATGGTCTCTGTTTGCCCAGTGATACGAAGATGAGCGATGAGGACTTAAGCAGGGTTGTGGAGGTTATACGGGGGTTGTGGGGATAGCCTATGAATAAGGAGTTGCAGTTTGCTCTCAAGCGCCTTTTTGATGTTTTGGGTGCAATAGGTGGTCTGGTTGTCCTGTTCCCAGTTCTGATCTTAATATCCGTTTTAATCAAGCTAGATTCACCCGGGCCCGTGTTCTTTCTGCAACAGAGGCTGGGCAGGCGTGGTCAACCTTTTCAGATTATCAAGTTTCGCACAATGGTGGTCAATGCCGAGAGAATGGGCGCAGGTCTGAGGGTGACTACGGACGAGGACCCGCGTATAACAAAGGTTGGTAAGATTCTCCGTTCAACCAGTTTAGACGAGTTGCCGCAGCTGATTAATGTTCTTAAGGGGGATATGAGTCTTGTAGGCCCAAGGCCTCCAGTAACCTATCATCCCTACGATGGTTATGACAACTACCCTGAGCTAGCTAAGAAGAGATTCCAAGTGCGCCCGGGGCTTACCGGTTTGGCCCAAGTGACGGTGAGAAACTCTGCCACTTGGGATGAACGAATAAAGATCGATGTGGATTATGTGGAGGGTTTCTGCCTGTGGGGTGACGTAAAGATTCTGGTTCGCACCGCACAACGCGTCTTTTCTCGGGAGAGTATTTACACCTAGCTGTCGACTATAGATGCCATTACATGGAAAATTCGCTTATGGGTGGGTAACATGGATGCAGGTAAGTATTCGCAGGTTTAATAAGGGAGACATCGGGAATAAGGTTCGTTGGATCAACGACGAGCGCAACAATCAGTATCTTCATTACGATCTGCCACTAGAATACGATAAGACAGTACGCTGGTTCGAGCGGGTAGAGGGACAGTCCGATCGCTATGATGCGATAATTGAGGTGGATGGCAGACCTGTTGGTCTTGTTGGGCTGCTTAATATCGATCAGAAAAACGGTAAAGCGGAGTATTACATTGCAGTGGGAGAACAGGAATACAAAGGTAAGGGAGTTGCCTCCAAAGCGTCTGCAATGCTGCTGGATTACGCTTTTGACCAATTAGATTTGAACAAAGTGTATTTATATACTGAGGTTGGCAATGTCGCTGCACAGAGACTCTTTGAGCGGATCGGTTTTGAGAAGGAAGGCTTGCTTAAAGAGGATCTTCGGGTCGATGGTAAGAGCCTGGATCGCTATCTGTATGGCATTTGTCGCACTGACTATCGGCGGGGATCAGTAAGCCATTCGGTTTTTTCGGAAGCTACGCCCATGATAGAAGCTACTATAGGCCTCGCAGGAAACAGACTGTTCATTAAGCGAGAGGATCTGCTGCCTTTCTCGTTTGGCGGCAACAAGGCAAGGAAAGCCCGGTACTTTTTTAGGGACGCCCTTGCCCAAGGTTGTGATTGTGTAGTCACCTACGGAGGCAGCAGTTCAAATCACTGCCGGGTTGTGGCCAATATGGCAGCATTGCAGGGCCTGTCATGTTATATCGTCTCGCCCATAGAGGGGAACCGGCCGACAAACAACAGTAGGATTACCAGCCTGCTAAAGGCCGACTATGTGATGTCGTCCTTGAGTGACGTAAGCTCCACTATAGACGCACTGCTTCAGGAGTTGCGATCTGAGGGAATGAACCCCTATTTTATCCCAGGCGGAGGGCATGGACGTCTAGGCACTCAGGCATACGTAGACTGTTATGATGAGATACTGTGCCAGGAAGAGAAACTGGGCGTTCGTTTTGATTACATCTTCTTTGCATCCGGGACGGGCACTACTCAGGCCGGCCTAGCCTGCGGAAAAGCCATCCATGAAGATGACAAGAACATTGTCGGCATCAGTATAGCAAGGAAGAATCCACATGGAAAACAGGTGATCATAGACAGCGTCCAAGATTATATGCAGCATATCGGTAAGGAGTTTACCAGCCGCGACAGTATTATCTTCATTGATGATTATGTACTGGAGGGCTATGGATCCCATAATGAACAGGTCCTTGATGCCATCGAGGGAGTTCTTTTGAGCGATGGCATACCGTTGGATGCAACCTATACAGGCAAGGCATTTTGGGGCATGCGGGAGTATCTCCAGAGCTATGAGATTACGAACAAGAATGTCCTTTTCATACATACGGGTGGGACTCCGCTATTTTTTGATGATTTGGGGGAACTCGTCGGTGCAGACAAATCTCAACCACGATGATGCGTTAAATATACTGATTTTGAGTTGTGGAACCAGGAACAAGATCGTTCAATATTTTAGGCGGGAATTGGATGGGCGAGGTATGGTAATCGCGGCCGACTGCAGTGAGTTGGCACCCGCTCTTTATGAGGCGCATAGGTACTTCATTGTTCCTCACGTAAATTCTCACAACTACATAGAAACCATCTTGGAGATCTGTAAGAAGAACAGAATCAAGGCGGTTCTTTCGCTGATCGATCCCGAATTGAGCATTTTGGCTAAACACAGAGAAAGGTTTGTCGAAATTGGTGTGCTGCCTGTTCTTTCTGATTACGACGTAGTTGAGCTGTGCCTCGACAAGTATCGCATGGCGGAGTTTCTGCAAGAGTGCGGTTTTCTCTCAGCTAAGAGCTACATTTCGAAAGAAGCGTTTTTGTCAGATGTCGCGGACGGCGGCATTTCGTACCCGGTATTTGTGAAGCCTGTTAAGGGCAGTGCAAGTCTTCATGTCAGTAAAGCGGCGTGTAGAGAAGAACTCGAGTTCCTTTTGGGGCGATGTGATGACCTAATGATTCAAGAGTTTCTTGCCGGAACAGAGTTGGGAGCCGATGTCTATATCGACCTAATCTCTGGAGAACCGGTATCCATCTTTGTTAAGGAAAAAATTCAAATGCGCGCTGGGGAGACCGATAAGTCCATCTCCATCAAAGACGAGAAGCTCTTTGGGCTAATAGCTGATTTTGTAAAAAAGGCGGGTTTGAAGGGTATTGTTGATATAGACATCTTCCGGGATAATGGTAACTACTACATTTCCGAAGTTAATCCTCGCTTTGGTGGAGGTTATCCTCATGCCCACGAATGTGGTGTGAACATGGTCGAAATGATTATCCGGAACGTGCAGGGGTTGGAAAACAAAGCGGTGATTGGAGATTATGAATCTGGAGTCCATATGATGAAGTTTAGCGAAGTCTTCTTGAAAAGCGACTAGTTGGCACTTGTGCCTCGGGGAGGTTAGTTATGAACGTCGGGTCTGCAGTATCGGATCTGCTCAGGAAATTCAATGAAACATACGATTATCAAATCCGTCCCAGTATGCACGGTATAGAGACTCTGACTAAACTTTTTTGTTTTTTGGACATGATGTCAGCTTTCGTCATACATGGTGCCACGCTTACCGACTATTTCGAATACGAGTTTTTCCGGAAAAGTAATGCTGAACGAGCGACCTTCATAACGATTAGGCGTCAACGGAAGCTGTTTCTGGTTAACAACCCACAACATCGGCTAGTGTTGGATGACAAAAACGAGATGAATCGTATCTATGCTGAGTTTCTCGGGCGTGATTGGATGTGTCCGAGTCATGGTACCTTACTTCAGTTCACCAAGTTCTGTGATACACATCCAGTGTTTGTGGTCAAGCCTCGCTTTGGTTTTGGGGGCAGAGGCGTCTACGTCCAGAGCGTTGCGAACGACGAAAGCATTGAGGATCTTTACGCTCGTCTAGTCAAAGAAGACGTTGTTGTTGAGGAGATCATTCGCCAACATTCCGCACTTGAAGTCTTGCATCCTGACTCGGTGAACACTGTGCGGATAAATACGTTCTACACAGAAGATACACTGAACATTGTAAGCGCAGCAATTCGGATTGGGAATAATGGCGCAGTCATAGACAACCGTTCTGGTGGGGGCATGGCTGCAAGTATAGACGTAGCCACAGGACTAGTGAGCACTGCAGCAGTAGACAAGCGGTTTCATCGTTACATCTTGCATCCGTTGACGGGGCAACAGATTATTGGAATACAGATACCCTTTTGGAGCGAAATACTCTCATTTATCGAAAACGCTTTTCTAGTTTATCCCAAATGCTCCTATATCGGCTGGGACGTGGCGGTGACACCGCAGGGGCCCGTATTAGTTGAAGCCAATGGCAGAGCACAGGTGGGTGTGCAGCAGCAACCAGACCAGATCGGGAAGTGGCCCATTTACAAAAAGGCCATGAAAAAAGTCTAGTCGTTCGGGTTCGATGTAGAGGATTCTAAATTGGTTACAAGCTGGAGGTTGGATTTTGAGAAGCGATGCTAGGCGATTGTTGGATACGGTTTTTGGCACGATAGAAGCAAAATATAGAGGACACCACTATAGACGCACTGCAAAGCGTAGGTTGAAGCAAAGTAATGGTGGGTACAGAAATGATGATGAATACAAATCTATTGTTCTACCATACTGGAAGCGTTTTGGGCAAAGACCGCGCCAGTACTGGTATAGTCTGTTCTGCATAAGGTCAAAACAGATGGATCCAAGGTATATTCCTGATGACATGTGGTTTGCCAGGATTCTGCCTTATTTCAGTAATATGCAGTTCCGGAGAGCCTATGAGGATAAGTGTATGCATTCCGTATTGTTTCCTGAACTGGCTCGGCCCAAGACGGTTGTCAGGAACATCGCCGGCATCTTTTACGATGATGGTTTTCGAATCATTGATAAAGAAGAAGCGATCGAAAAGTGCCTGCGGGAACCCGAATTCCTTATCAAACCGTCAATTGATAGCGGTGAAGGCCGACTAATAACGTTCTTTTCTGGCGAAGAGGTCAACAGGGATGTTGTCCAAAAAAGGATAGACTCTCTACGGAGCAATTTCATAGTCCAAGAGGTCATTCAGCAACATCGAACGCTCGCCACGTTAAATGAACGCTCGCTAAACACTATACGGGTGATCTCCTTCCTTTTTGAAGGAGTGGTTCACATCTTGTCCACCATTCTACGGGTAGGGGGCCTAGATTCCAGAGTGGACAATGTTGGAGCCGGTGGATATGCCTGTAGGATAAACCCGGATGGACGTCTAGATAGATATGCTGTGAATCGTCTGTCACAATGGGTGGAGGATCATCCTTCAGGAGCAGTGTTTTATGATACGGAGGTACCTTCGTACGATAGGGTCCTTGAGTTAGTTAGGAACGAACACAGGAAGTTGGCTCATTTTAAGATCATTGGCTGGGACTTTGCGATCGATATGGCAGGGGAACCAGTGTTCATCGAATATAATGTTTGCCCTGGCCAGAACCAAAGAACGTGTGGTCCAACCTTCGGCGATCTAACCGATAAGGTACTGGAGGATGTCTTCATTAAGCAGACTTTGGCTGGCAGCAAGAACTAGGACGCGTAAGGCGGGAGGGTACTGATTTGAAAGTTGCAATTTTGGGTGCAGGAAATGGCGGTTGTGCGGTAGCAGCGGACTTGTCGTTAAGGGGTCATGAGGTCACGCTGATCAAAACATCTAACGCGATGCACAATGAAAACTTCCAATATTTGGAGAAAAATAATGGAGTCATGGAGCTAATTGAGGATGGAGAAACGAAGGTGGCCAAGATACACAGAGTGTCCAGAGATGTATCGGAACTCTCGACGGCGGAAGTCGTTATCGTGTATATCCAAACGAATTTCCATGAACAGCTGATTGAACGTATGTCCGAGCATATACGGGATGGGCAGATCATCATGTTTAACCCAGGGTACCTGTCGACTGCATATATGCTCAAGCATGGTCTAGACCACAAGATCACTATTGTTGAAGCGGAGAGCTCCTTCATTGACTGTAGGATATCGGAACCAGGTAAGGTTAAGGTGGGCTTTAGGAATGCCAGAAATCCGCTAGGTATATATCCTGCGGAGAATGTGGGACATGCTATGGAGAAGCTCAAGAAACTAGGTTTCCCCTTTACGTACCTATCTTCAGTGGTGGAAGCCGCGCTACATAATCCAAACCTGATTGTCCACGCTGTGGGAGCGATCATGAGTATTCCCCGCATTGAGAAGACAGGTGGAGACTATGTGATGTATCACGAAGTTTTTACGCCCAGTGTCTGGAAAATACTAGAAGCACTGGACAGTGAGAAGATGGATATTTTGGAAAAGTTAGGATTTGAGCGAGTTCCATACGTGGAGGCATGCAAGTTTCGCAACAGCCTGGACGAAACACGTGACGCCAAAGAGGTGTTTTTTTGGTACGCTGCGATGCCCACCCGAGCCAAGGGACCGACTTCTGTAGAGTCCCGCTACATCACGGAGGATGTTCCACAAGGGTTGGTCATGTTGGAGGCCTTAGCATCGAGGCTGGGTGTTTCTTCACCGGTTTGCACGGCACTGATAGAGATAGCCTCGGCGGCGTTAGGGCGAGACTTACGTGTCGAGGGACGTACCGTGGACAGACTGGGATCCCAGAATATCGACAAGATTTTGGAGGATACCAGAGAGCGAGAGCGAAAGCTCGTAGCTTCTATGTAGTGAAAGATGAATGAGGGAGTTATGCAAGTTGGGACGAAAAGTGTGGTTGTGGAATCATTACGCTACCGCCATTAAGCATGGTGGGAGACATTTTTGGTTTGCCAGGTATCTGGCCAGGAAGGAATATGTTCCGACGGTATTTTGCGCGAACACTTTTCATAGTGGTCGGGTGGCTGTGGATGTAGGGAAGGACAAGTACAAAGTTGGGTCGCTGGAAGAGATTCCGTTTGTGTATGTCAAAACCAAGCCTGCGGCTGGCAACGGCCTTGACCGGATTCTCAATATGTTTTTGTTCTACAGGAACCTTTTCCCAACTGCTAAGGACTATGCAAGGAAATTCGGCAAACCCGACGTCATCATTGCCTCTAGTGTGCACCCCTTAACTCTGGTGGCGGGTATCAAGATAGCGAGGAAATTCGGTATTCCTTGCATTTGTGAAATACGCGATCTTTGGCCAGAAGCGATTTTTTCGTTTGGCAAGCTTCAGGAGAGAAGTCTGTTAGGACGGCTGCTTGTCAAAGGTGAATATTGGATTTATCGGAATGCTAGTGCGTTGATTTTTACCAAAGAGGGTGACGTTGATTACATCAAAGAAAGGAAATGGGACACCGGTCAAGGAGGCGCTATCGATCTTGGGAAGTGTCACTATATAAACAACGGCGTCGATCTGAGAACTTTCGACGAGTGTGTCACCGAACAGCGATTAGAGGATCCCGATCTGACATCTGGCAAATTTAGTGTTGTTTATACGGGAGCTATTCGTCCAGTCAACAATATTGGTAATATCTTGGATGCGGCCAAGTTGCTGAAGCATGAGAGGGATGTTCAGTTCCTCATCTATGGCTCTGGAAGCGAGGAGAAACACCTGCGCGAAAGGGTCCAGAGAGAGGGTCTGGATAATGTGAAGATGAAGGGACGGGTGGCCAAAGCGCATATTCCTTTCGTTCTGAGCACTTCGTCTGTCAACTTGCTCAACTATTCGCAGACACAGTACAATTGGACCCGAGGTAATAGCTCGAACAAGCTATTTGAGTATATGGCTTCTGGCAAGCCGATTATTTCTACTGTCAAAATGGGTTACTGTCCGCTAGAGAGGTATAACTGTGGTATTTCTATAGAGCACAGCACCCCTGAGGAACTGGCCAAAGCAATTGTTAGCGTGAAGAACATGCCTGTTAGGGAATACGAAGCCATGGGACAAAATGCTCGTGAGGGAGCAAAGGATTTTGATTTTGAGGTACTTACAAGTCGACTTGTGAAGGTGATTGACGCGGAAATGCGGTGACGGTCATTTGAGGTTAGTCTCAAGCTGGAAGGGACTGAGCATTATAGACAAGGCAAAAGTGAACTCGTATCTTGCAGCGATGTATATTTTTCAGTTTGGGTTCATGCAACCAGCTGCGTCCTTAGTCAACTCTCAGATACCAGTTGCCATAATGACTTTGCTAATCCTCATTGGTCTTTTTTTGATCAATGGTTTTCGGGTCCAAAAGTACGTTATCAGTTTCTTTGCGATTTCGAGCATTTATTTCCTTCTATCGGCTCTGTTCTTTTCTGCAGACCTCATATTGACCCTGGAAATGTATTTGGAGTTTCTGTTGAAGGGATTCTCGGGATTCTTGGCCGCGGGTTTTGCATTTGAAGAAGCTTCTTTGTTTCGAGCCTTTGTAGGCATGGGCGTCTTGAATTTCTTGGCGATTGGCTTATCTCCCTTTGTCAGTTTTTTGAGTTCCATGAACTATATGCGTTTTGGCTATGCCTTGATCCCTTCGGCGCTGATGTTTCTGTTCGCCTTATATGGTGCGGACTCCATCGCTAGAAAACTAGCATGGGTTGCCTTGAGTGCCTTATCCTTAGGGCTAACTCTTGTCTACGGTTCCAGAGGAGTACTCATAGTCATTTTTATGTTCTTCTTGCTGGTATTTGTGTTTTCAAAACGCATCGGCAAAGTGCTCAAGGCAGTTGTCCTAATGGGTGGCCCGTTGTCGTTGTACATGGCGTTAAAATCTGGTGTGTTGTTGAGGGTGGTTGACTTTGTCTCTGGCACCCTTGGTGTGCAGACGTATTCTCTAAGCAAAATCCAGATGATGATGTCGATGGGGCTGGCCGTAGCTAGCTCTGGCAGGGACATAATCTACTATCAGCTTGTTCAGCTGATTAGGACAAGTCCTTTGTTCGGTTTTGGGATCGGCAGTGCCCAGTTCTATGTGCGTTATACTGCCCACAATATCGTGCTGCAGATATTGGTTGAATCAGGTGTCGCGGGCCTATTACTCTGGTTGGTTGTCTGGGCTAGGCCTGCTTGGGAATATGTTCGCCTCAGTAAGGATCGCGAAGGCGCCGGATACTTTGAAGTAGCAACACTATTGCTAGCCGTGGCATTTGGCCGTTTGTTGATTAGTTCCGATATGTGGCTACGACCGGAGTATTGGTTTGTCCTTTCTTTTCTACTGAATCCTTCTGTTAGAAGGCGCCGTTCATTGTCCCCTGTTTAGCTGGATCACGTGTTGTTAGGAATGGAGGAGTCAGGTGCAGATTTCGGTGCTAGGTTTGGGTTACATTGGTTTACCTACGGCAGCAATGTTTGCGAGCCATGGGGTTAAGGTGTTCGGAGTAGATATTAATGAAGAGATTTGCAGAGTCATCAATAACGGGGGGGTTCACATCGAAGAACCGCACTTAGGTGACATTATTAGGGAACAAGTGGCGCAAGGGATGATCACTTGCAGCCCCGTGGTAGTGCCTTCCGATGCATTCCTTATTGCGGTCCCAACGCCGTTGACTGCAGAAAAGAAGGCGGATCTGTCCTTTGTTGTGAGTGCGGGTGAGTCCATTGCCAAGGTTCTGAAGCGGAATGACTTGGTTGTGTTGGAGTCTACGGTCTCTCCGGGATGTACACTGGATGTGCTTATGCCTGTACTCGAGAAGAGCGGTTTAAGGGCAGGCGAAGATTTTTATCTCGCCCATTGTCCAGAACGGGTTCTGCCGGGACAGATTATTCATGAATTAAAGCATAATAGTCGGGTTATTGGTGGTGTCAACCGCAAGTCTGCTGAGAAAGGTCGCGAGCTATACTCTGTGTTTGTGGAGGGCGAAATGTTTCTCACAGATACTACGACTGCTGAGCTCTGCAAGCTGATGGAAAATACGTATCGTGACGTAAACATAGCTTTGGCGAATGAACTGGCCAAGATATGCGAATTCCTCGGAACGAATGCTTGGGACGTGATTCGGTATGCCAACAAACATCCTAGGGTTGCTCTTCATTCACCTGGTCCGGGTGTCGGAGGACACTGCTTAGCAGTGGATCCCTGGTTTGTTGTGGAATCCGCACCAGATGCTGCCAAAATCATCAAGCTGTCTAGGCAAACCAATGATTCCATGCCGGCCTATGTTGCGGAAAAAGCGAAAAGTCTTGCACCATACGGATCGAGGGTAGTGATTCTAGGTTGCACGTACAAGCCAAACATTGATGATATGCGCGAAAGTGCCATCATGAAGTTGGTGGAGCTGATGGTTGATCACTACGAAGTCGAGATTGTCGATCCCTTTATTGATGCTTACAATGTTGACGTCTACAAAGCATGCGAAAACGCAGATCTGGTGATTCTCGGTGTACACCATCAGAGATTTGCGGAGATCGAGTTGGCGCGATTAGCGCAGGTCGTACGGTCACCGATCCTGCTGGACACTAGGGACTTCTTCGCCAGATCTGATGCTGAGGGAGCCGGTTTCGAGTATCACCTCTTGGGGGCGGCCGACTTGGCTGAGTCAGAGTCGCGTGATTCAAAACGGGAGGTTGCTCCAACCAACGAGTGAGGTGAGCGTGCTGAGGTGTGTTGGTCGCTATACCAGAAGCAATAAACAGAGTTGGTGGGGGCGATAAAACACGATGACCACATCAGTCTTCGAGTCTCTGCTACAGTGCACTGCAGGACGGTGGCTACTCAAGTTTTGGGCAGATTGCATATTAGCTCTGAGTACTGGATACCACAAAGACCAGCAGCCTTGTACACTTACCGCGAATGCACGGTGTTTAGACGAACCGTATGGACTGTTCTTGATTTCTACTGCGCTCTCCGTATCCATGTTCTCCAATGTCCAGTGCTATTCGGTCCCTGTGTTAGAAACGCGTTTAGAGGTGGCTCAATGAAAAAGGCAGCACTTCTAGTCATGATTATTACCATTCTCTCGAAGTTCTTGGGGTTTGGCCGTGACATAGTATTGTCATATGTCTATGGGGCGTCAGCTATTACTGACGCTTATCTCATATCTCAGACGATTCCAACCGTCATTTTTTCGTTCATCAGTGCCGGAATCGCCACGGGATTCATTCCCATGTACAGCCGCATACTCAAAGAACAAGGGAAGCTGGAAGCGGATAGATTTACGAGTAACCTAAGCAACTCTTTACTAATACTGGCATCCATCGTTGTAGCTTTTGTCCTGCTATTCGCCGAGCCTGTTGTGAAGCTATTTGCCTCTGGTTTTGATGGTGAAACCCTACAGTTGGCAACAAGTTTCACGAGGATCAGCGTGTTTGGGGTTTATTTCACGTCGCTTATGAATATCTTTTCGGGCTTCTTAAGGCTACACAACAACTATGTTGTCCCAGCGTTAGTCGGTGTTCCCCTTAACCTGGTAAATATGGGGGCTCTGATTCTCAGCACGAAGACCAATCTTTACGTTTTGCCCATAGGAGCGGTTTTGGCAACTGCTTTTCAGTTGGTCCTAATCTTCCCTTTTGTCCACAGAAGCAGATATCGCCACCAATCTATTCTTAACCCGCGAGATGATAATATGAGGCTGATGGTGGCTATAGCCCTGCCGGTGATTGTAGGTACATCTGTCAATGAGATCAATGTTCTAGTCAACCGGACTTTAGCGTCTGGTATTGCCGTTGGTGGCATTTCCGCTTTGAACTATGCTGGTCGCCTGAGCGGCTTCGTTCAGGGTCTATTTGTTGTCTCCATAACCACAGTAATGTATCCCATGATCGCCAAGATGGCTGCAGAAGGGAATGTGAGAGGGCTGAAAAAGTCTATCTCCGAAGCCATATCTATTATCAATTTATTGGTAATTCCAACGACCATAGGTGCTATGGTCTTTTCAAAGGAGATTATTGTCCTGCTTTTTGGTCGAGGAGCCTTCACTCCTGAAGCGATAGATATGACGGCAAATTGTTTGTTTTATTACTCTATCGGAATGATCGCCTTTGGCTTGAGGGCCATTTTGACACGAGCTTTCTATGCCTTACAGGACACGAAAACGCCAATGATCAACGCATCGATCGCGGTAGTACTCAACATCGCTCTCAACCTGATCCTTTCCAGATTTCTAGGTCTGGGTGGGTTAGCACTGGCCTCAAGTGTTTCTGCTACTCTAAGCGTTTTCTTGATGTTTGCCACCCTGAGGAGAAAGATCGGCAGCTTTGGCTTACAGGAGATTGGAAGGTCATTGGCGAAGATCTGTCTAACAGCGCTGTTAATGGGTGTTGTCGCTTTGTGGAGTTTCCGCATCCTCAAACCAGTGTACAGCCAAAATGCAGCGTTGCTTGTCGCAATCGGTGTGGGAGCACTGTTTTTCGTGGTCCTTATAGCTTTCATGAAGATCCCGGAAGTAGAACACATGCTTGGGGCTCTAAGGGAGAAATTGGGGAAACGCCTGACCGACGAGGAATGAAGGAGACGTAGAGCGAGTTCAGGTAAGCGCTATAGACCACAGAGTTGTTGCCGAGAGGTGCGAGGTTAGTCCCTGTGTTGTAGGTCGCTACAGTTAGGTGTGGGTGTCATCAATCGGGAAATGCCTTTTTTGGCGCGAGCAGTTGGAGGAGGGGCTAGTATGTCACGGTTGTCAAAAGTAGCGGAATACTATCGGGTTGCAGGGGCTGTCGCTGAGATTGAGAAAGGCAATTCGTCCAGCAAATACCGCCATATTCCCTTTTATCTTGTCGACATGATCAAGACTCGTCTTCAATATCGACTAGGTGCGGCGGAGTATCTGAAGCTCAATGTATATCGACTGTCCGCACACCAGAGAAAGCAGATTGTTACCAGGCACGATCGAGACAGAATAGTCAGGCATTACAATGATGCAACTCAAACGGAAAGGCTCAATAACAAACTTACATTCCTGACTGACTATGCTCATTTCACAGGACGAAGCTTTCTCCCAATCCAAGACGTAGCGTTCGAAGAGTTCCAAAAATTCCTGTTGAAGTACAAAAGCATCATTGCGAAGCATGCCGATGGAGGTCAGGGAATCGGAATGAAGATCTACAACTTGTCAGATGACAACGCCAATCTGGAGGACATATACCACGATATTCGCGCCCATAACTATGATGTTGTGGAGGAACTACTCGTTCAGCATCCTAGCTTTGCAGCCATTAACAAACACGGTTTCCCCGTTATAAGGGTTTTGACGTTTCTTGATGAGAGATCAGTGGTGAAGATTTTAGCCACGACATTGACTGTAGGGCAGAACGACGACGTGATTAATCTACATCGCGGAGGCATTTACCTCAATATCGACTCTGAAACTGGGAGGATCTCGTCAGTTGGTATTGACGAGGACGATAATACATATGAGCATCATCCGCTCACTAAGCAGAGATTCGTGGGCTTTCAGATACCTATGTGGAAGGCGTTATTGCAATTAGTGATCGAGGCATCCATAATCAACCCCGATGTTCGTTACGTTGGATGGGATGTAGGGATATCGCCAACCGGGCCGGTCCTAATTGAGGCGAATGTGATTTCCCCTGGGATTATTGCCATTCAGCACCCTGTCATTACTGGAGAACAACAGATAGGGGAGAAGTTCCGCGACATTTTGGATGGTCTTCCGTAAGGGGCTGGGAATCTCTAACGTGTTGGGATCATTCGAATGTTTACAACAACCGCGGAGTCAATCATGTACAGATTCGTTGAGGAGGTACTGATCATGCGAACGATCATCATCAGCGCCATCGATACCCTGTCTGAGGCCTTGCAGTGCATACGTCTTAGTTTGATCGGGCTATCGCAACGAGTCAGGATGCTCAAACTGTGTCGCTCCCAGGGCGTTACGCTGAGTAAACAGCAAAGGGAGGCCGTCCGGCGATATTGGCGAACTTACACGAGGCGTAACCGTTCGTACTTTCAAAGCCACTACTCTTTTGTTCATGGGAAGTTCGATGTTCGATACATACCCAATGACTTGTGGGTTACGGTCATTGACCCATATCTCAACGACAGGAAATTTGGCGTATTCGGCAATAAGTTCTACCAGCGTTTGTTGTTCGATTGCCCACAGCCAGACACGATATTCATGCGATCGCCAAGGGGGGTCTACTATAACGATCGCTATGAGACAATCCCAAAGGAGCGTGCCGTAGGCTTATTCATGAGGCATGGTCGTGCAGTGTTTAAGCCGTTGGCCAGCGCGGGTGGTAGAGGGATAACATTTCTAGAAAGTGACAAGGAAGAAGAGATCGCTGAGTTCCTAGACAGTCTGGAGAACACTTCGGGCTACGTCGCTCAAGAGGTGGTGGAACAGCACCCCCTGCTGAGTTCTATACACGGGGATTCGCTAAATACGCTACGCATTATGACCTTTCTGCTGGACAACAAAGCGGTTGTACTCTCAGTCGTATTGAGAATGGGTATTAACGGCAACAAAGTCGATAACGCAAGCTCAGGCGGTATTGTATGTGGTGTGAAGGAAAATGGGCAACTGAAGGAAGTTGCGTATTCCATTACTGGGAAACGATACGATCAACACCCTCAGGGCTTCGCTTTTTGTGACTGCGTAGTGCCCTCATATAAGAAAGCGTTGTCCATGGTCACCTCATTAGCCGAGCGAGTGCCCGATTTGAGGCTGATCGCATGGGATGTTGCGATAAATGAAAGTGGAGAGCCCGTCCTGATTGAGGCCAACGTTCGCCGCGGCGATGTGGGTGTCATGCAGTATGCAAACGGCCCTTTATTCGCTGAGTATACAGACAGAGTACTGTCGGAGATTTTCTGCCAGTAAACAGCCTTAGTGACACGAGCATTGATGAAATGGAAATCGGTGGGTACATGGGTTCAGTGTCTTGACTGGTATGCGGGTATGAGCAATTGGTAACCCCTCACAGCCTGTGTTGGAGCACATGGGAAGTGAACTGTGGGCGCGTTCGCAATTCATCTGCATCCAGTTGCTGCTTTGATCACAATGGCTTGGTTGAGTGTCTTGTGGTCGTGTTGAGCTAGGGGTAAGACCCGATATGTTATCCCATAACGCAGCCGTGCATACGAGAACAAAACTAATTTCCAGGAGTAAGATTTTGTTGGGCAAGAAGAGCCGATAGTCGTGTGACTGACCTTTTTTGTGGAAGACCCTAGTGGCGAAAACGGAGGGTGCAATGAGTCTGCAAGTGTTGGTAGCGACGATAAATCAAACTGATTATTCGCTTCCGGATAGGATGAATATCCAATCGGACGCGCTAATTGGTAACCAATGCGGTAGAAATGAAGTTACTCGCATCGACTATCAAGGATACCTAGTGCGTTATTTTTCCTTTGCAGAGCAAGGAGTGGGACTGAACAGAAACAGTGTTCTAATGCGTGCAACTAAAGACATCTGTGTTCTGGCAGACGACGATCAAGTATTCGTGGGTGGTTATAGGAACCTCATATTGGACAAATTCCAGGAGTATCCAGACGCAGATGTAATCATTTTTAACGTATATTCCAAACGTGGTTTTATTGTTTTTCCCCACGCTATTTGACCATGTTCTTCTCTAAATACATGACCATCTAAAGGAAGTAAATGCTGTACATAGAATACTCCTCCAAACAATAATTGGACGGAGGAAAAGGAAGAAGCCTTCCCCCGGTGGTCAAAGAGCAGCAACTCTACACCGAGACAAGGCTTCTATCCCAATCAACATCATGATCATAGCATTTTTGGGAGAGTCTATCAAGGATTATCGCGAGAGTTCTTTGCTCTTGTTAGAAGGTTTGGAGCTTCATTGTCCTTACTGCTCATCGTCAACTCATTGGCACTGCTGGTACAACCGTTTCGTCAAGGGAGAGGAGCTCCCTATAGCGATTCTTAGGGTTAAGTGTTGTGGCTGTCGCAAGACACATGCCGTGCTACCCGATTTCCTCTCTCCCTACAAGCATTACCCTCAAGAGGTTCAAGAAAACGTACTGGAGCAGGTTCTAGAAGAAGGGGTTGCTGTAGAGCATGTCTCGATTGCCCCAACTAGAGAGGAATCGTTCACTTCATGGCCTTCCATCGACACAATGCGACTTTGGATCCGCA
>FZPS01000176.1_pt20 | contig 23027 bp, 22 predicted proteins | sample 1817821 | NCBI WGS metagenome assembly FZPS01 (sample SAMEA104158645, study PRJEB21678) | metagenome | place: Germany | collected 2015-04-21 | reverse complement strand
TTGACACTCCAACTTCCGGCCCCGGGTTAGTCTACCCGCCAATCCAATTTCTTGGTGCCAAGATACAGGAAGCAGATAGTAAACCCCAGCAATATCCCGATGAGGATGTAAGCCTTTGATGACTGTGAGATCTGGACCACTCGTCCAGATCGTCCTTCCGAAAACGCAAATAGCGGCCCACATGAAAGTGAGGAATCTCACCCCGGGCCGCTAATTCATAAAGCAGATCTTTTCCTACCAAGAGGTATTTTGAGGCCGTCTTGACGTCCATGATAGGAGGAAACTCAGCCATTACTACCAACCTCCTTATCAGGAGGTACTGGATTGAATATTGAGAGTATCCCAACAGGTAGTCATACGATACCCCGTAGAAATCCGCGTTCTTTTCTTAACTCGGAGAGTCTGGCTATAGTATAGTTCACGATCTCTAAACATGTCAACTCATTTTGACGACTCCTATTAAAATTTGTGAACATACTATCCATGGTTCACAGTGCGTGATATGTTGCGGTTGGAGGTTTAAATATGAGATGTTTGCCGAAAGGTTAAGGGAACTACGACGACGAGATGGGATGACTCAAGACGACTTGGCCAAACGATTGGGCGTGGTGAAGTCAACCGTTTCCCAATGGGAATCGGGATACCGGGTGCCCTCCGAGGATATCCTCAGGCAACTCGCCCAGATTTTCGACGTTTCGGTCGATTATCTTATTGGGTACTCTAACACCCCCGACCCAGCGGAGCGCATCATTGAAGCCATTTCAGACGATGAGGAGTTGACTAGCTTTTGGATGAGCGCCCGGGAACGGCCCACGCTCAAGATCTTCCTCAAACAAGTTTCAGATCTGGATGACGAATCGATCAAACGAATTATCAGAGTCATTAAGGCCATCGAAGACGAAGAAGCCGAATAACAACCTAGAAATGGGGAGCGAAGTAATGCAATCTATCCGCCGCCTGCTTTGCTGCCCGGCCGACGAACTAAACGAAGAACTGCTCAAAGCACACAACATTTATACCTCGGTCGCAGACCTTGGTCCCAAAGTATGGGGTTTTGTGTATCAATGTAGCAAGGGACACTATCACATCGTCGCCGCAGATTGGCTCGGGCAGCGCGAACGAGAAATGCTTTTCATCCACGAAGCATTCCACATCCTAAACGATTTCCCACGTGTCAATTATGTCATTGGGATAGACCAGCAGTGGTCGCCCAGAGAACGGAAGGCCAACCTATATCTCAAAGACTGGTAATGGAGGGATATCAGGATGAGCAAGAAGAGCTTCATTCAGAGGATTCCGGGGTTCCGTAGTGGGGTACGGTGGAAGACGATTGTTGCCAGCATTTTCTACGCGTTATTATTCCTCGCAATCGTCGGTGCTTTAACTCCCCCCACTATCGAAGGTCAGATCCAACAGGCTCAGGAGTATGCGGGCCAGGGTAACTACAAGTCGGCCGTCAGGACTTACGAAAAAATACTCAAGCGCATCGAAGAAGAAGGTAGGGGAACGGAGTATAAGGCCCAGGTCGAGCAGGAACTTGCCCAGGCCAGGGCAGATATCATATTGGACGAGGCAGAGCAGCACTTCGAAAAAGGCAACGTTGAGAAAGCACTAGAATGTATAGCGCAAGCGGCTGAACTAGTACCAAACTATGAACGCATAGCAAGTGTGAATGAGGCTTGGGAAGATGCGATCATGGACCAGGTATATACCTATGTGGGTGCAGCTATAATCGCGCTGGAAACCTGGGACCTGGCTGGAGCCAGGGAAGCCATAGATAGCATTTCAAGACTTATGCCGGATTATGAAGATCTGGCATATCTAGAAGAGAGCCTCGCAGAAAAAAAGGAGATCATCGCCCAAATAGGGCCGAAACCTCAAAACAGCCTCTGGGATGGGTCCGTTGCCTGTGTGAAAGACTACTTAAACAAAGTGCTGCTTGACCCGTACAGCGTCAAATATGAAGAATGGTCAGCTGTAACGCTTATCACATACCAGGGCCAGGACTTCTGGGCCGTCCGGGTCAAGTACAGGGCCAAGAATGCATTTGGTGCATATATCCTGGAGGAAAAGGTCGCTCTTATGAGGAACAACCAGGTGGTGGCGCTGTTAGACTACTAAACACAGAAGGAGGGGAGATATGAACGTCACATGGCACCTAGAAAAGCGGTATAAGTCGTCCTGGACGATTGTAATTGACTTGGGACGCGATCCGGCTACTGGCAAGCAGAAACGGATATACCGCTCCGTGAAATGCAACAAGAAACAGGCTGAGCAAGAGGCTCTACGCCTGGTAGCCGAAATATTGTCCAAGACATATGTGAAGCCGCAGAAGCTTACTCTTGAGGGATACCTGATGCAATGGCTCGAGACGGTTTGCGTGCCCAACCGAGCGGCCAAAACAGTAAGCAGTTATAGAACTTGCATCGAAAAGCACATAGCGCCACGAATCGGTAAGCTTTGGCTCACCGACGTAGAGCCTATGCACATCCAGCAGCTCTATGCTGATATGCTTGCAGACGGAGTGGGTAAACGAACCATTGAGCTTACCCATGCCACGCTATACTCAGCATTTGAGCAAGCCATCAAGTTGCAAGTTCTTAAGACCAACCCAGCCCACGGGACAGAAGTACCCCGGCCGGAGAAAAAGGAAACAGTGGTCTTGTCACCGGATAAGATATGGGTGCTGTTGCAGGCTGCAGAAACATCTCCGGTTCGGGATTTAGTTCATCTAGCACTTGCTACGGGTATGCGTAAGACAGAGCTCTTGGCGCTGAAATGGGATGACATCAACCTGGATAAGGGCATCATCTATGTACAGCGTAACCTAATCAGGGTGAAAGAAAAGACGATTCTCAAGGAGCCAAAAACCAAGAGCAGTCAACGGCCTATACTCCTAGATCCCATAACATTATCCCGGCTTCGGAACATGCGCGGAAATTCCAAGAGTGAGTTTGTGTTTACACGAGCAGATGGAGAAAATCCAATGTGTCCATATACAGTGACTCACCAGTTTGCCAGAATCGCCAAGGCTGCCGGCATGCCCGGCCTCCGCTTCCATGACCTGCGCCACGCACATGCCACAGTGCTCTTGGGACAAGGGATAAACCCCAAAATCGTCCAGGAGCGGTTGGGCCATGCTTCAATCAGAACCACGATGGATATCTACTCTCACGTCATCCCCACAATGCAAAAAGAAGCAGCCGACAGCTTCGCAAATGCCCTAACTGAAGTTGAGCGACGGTTTAGCGACGGTCAGGCGATCAATGTGGATGACGTGAACTAAGCAAGCGCCTCTAGCAGGGATTTGGTGGAGCCAGCGGCCGGACTCGAACCGGCGACCTACTGATTACAAGTCAGTTGCTCTTCCAACTGAGCTACGCTGGCACCACACAGATAAGCAAGTACATATTACCTGCTGAAGGGCGCAATGTCAATATGAAAGCCACATCTATGTGTCATCGTGGGATTTGGTGCTACTGCTGTCTTAAAGCCGCATATTCTCCGTGATTTTCTGCCTCTTTGGACTGAAGATAGCGTTCGAGTTTCCGTTTTACTCTCTGAAGGGCATTATCCACGGATTTCACGTGTCTTTGCAGTTCATGAGCAATCTCGAGATAAGACTTGCCATCTAGATAGGAGTTGAGCACTTGCCATTCAAGGTCACTCAGGATCTCGGTGATTTTCTCCTCCATGTTGCCCATCTCTTCAGAGCTAATCACTACTTCCTCAGGATCGAGTACATGATTGCCTGGCATTATGTCGAGCAGAGTCCTGTCCGAATCTTCGTCGTAAATAGGCCTGTTTAGAGAGACATAAGAGTTGAGCGGAATGTGCTTCTGCCGTGTAGCAGTCTTGATGGCGGTGATGATCTGCCTGGTTATGCACAGTTCAGCAAAGGCTTTGAAGGAAGCCAGCCGGTCAGCCCTAAAGTCCCTTATTGCTTTATAAAGTCCTATCATCCCCTCTTGGATGATGTCCTCGCGATCCGCTCCTACGAGGAAATAGGCTCTGGCCTTAGCCCTTACGAAGCTCTTGTACTTGTGTATCAGGTATTCTTGTGCGTCTGTAGAACCTGCCCTGGCGATGTCGACAATTTCTTCATCTTCCATTTGGTCAAATACTGTATATAGATCATTCTGAGGGTCAATAGGCAAACAGCACCCCTCCCCCGGTTTTTGCCGATATCTGTCAGCCTCTCCCCATTGGACTTGTGGTGCCTGGACAAACCTATTATACGTGCCTTGTCCACAAAAAATCAACACATGGCAATTTTAGGGATGATCACCCATGAAGCTTTCTCTGCCTTTGCACCTCATAGAGGGCCATACCACATGCAACTGAGGCGTTTAGACTATCGATCTTGCCAAACATAGGGATCTTGGCCAGGTAGTCACACCGTTCCCGCACAAGCCGGGAAAGCCCTTTGCCCTCACTGCCCACCACCAAAGCTAAAGGAACGGTAAGATCCATCTCCCACAAGCTTGTATCCGCCCCGCCGTCTAAGCCGCACACCCATATGCCGTTCTTTTTGCACCACTGGATGAAATGGTGGATATTGGGCACCTCACTTATAGGTTGATGAAACATGGCCCCGGCCGACGCTTTAAAAGCGCCTTCACCGAAAGGAGCGGTCCTCCTCCTGGGCACAACCAACCCATGAACACCCATGGCATGAGATGTCCTGCAGATCGAACCCAGGTTTTGAGGATCCTGTATGCCGTCAAGTGCGACAAACAAGGGAACCTCATCCAGCGGAACACCGGCCAGAAGTTGTTCAAGTGGTTTGAACTTGACTTCGCCGACGGTGGCAGCGATCCCCTGGGAAGCTTTGGGAAACCTTGAGTCGAAATCCCTAGGGTCCATGGTTGATATCTTAATGCCGCGGCTGCGGGCTTTTTTCAAGACAGAGTCTGCGTGGCCTTGGTCATCCCGGCCGCGGACTAGGATCACCTTGACCGGCCAGCCGCTTTCAAGGGCTTCGTTTACCGGCTGTTTCCCGTAGATGTGGATTGTTTTTCCCGAATGCGCCATATGGGTCCATACACCTACTTTGCGTAAGTAGCTTGTTGAAATATGATGCCCGTGTCAGGTTTGCTTCTTGCGCTCCTTGTAAGCTCGCTTCAGTTCCTCAATGGTAGGTGCCCTGCCGCACGACATTTTGCCTTCAGGACAGTAACCTAAGTCTTCGCACGACGGGCCTGCGTTGTAAAAGATGTTGGGCGCTATCTTCTTGTACTCTTCAAGCAGCATATTGAACATCTGCCGGATCTCCCACTGTGCCCTCTGGCAGCACCTTAGGTTGAACATGTGCCTGAGTTGCCGTGCGTTTGTGGTAATCACAAACCTGGTCTCTGTGGCGTTGGTCAGCGCAAATCTTACATCCTCTGCAGGAATCCCCAAGGACAGGCCTTGCCTCTGCATATCCAGCACCTCTTCCTGCAGTTTCACATACCGCTGCAGGAACTCAGGGTGTTTCCTAAAGCTGGGTGGAGTGACGTACCTGAAGTTGTCTTCCTTCACGTACCGCTGGGACTGCTGCAGCTGAGACACGTCGGCGGACGCCTGAACCGGTTCGTTAAAGTACATCACTCCCGGCTCCTTAAATACCTTCATGAGGCGGTGCCTGTCATTCTGCTGGCTGGATATCCTGGAATACCCTTCAACTGCAAAAGTGGTGTACCAGTGTTCCAAGACTCCAAGGTGCCCTGACTTGATAAGCCCCCTTATGAACCGCCCGACCTCTTCTTTAGAGGGCTTGTCCCCTGTTAAGACAGATTCCAGCTGATCAGTGTCCATGGGTGAATAACAGAGCCGGGCCAACAAAATGAGCCTTTCGGTATCGATGTCTGTCCCCATAAACGGATAATACAATACTTTGACTTTTAGCTTAGCTTGAGAACTGCTTTCAGGCCGATGGTCCATGTCTATCTCCCCCAAACACTTAATGCAATAGCCTCATGCCGGCCTTGCTAGGCCGGCGGTCCTGTCACATCCGAACCTTGGTGCCTGACGGTGTATCCTCAAGCACTATTCCCAGGTCAGCCAGTTTGTTTCTGATGTAATCGGCAGTTGCGTAATCCTTGTTTTTTCGGGCAGTATTCCTTACTTCCACCAAAATGTCAATCAGACCCTTGCTTATGTCTTGCCCTTGTGACGCCGGTGAAATCTCTGACTGAGGTACCAAACCAAGAATCCCGAGGCATTCAACCAGCAGTCCGTAAGCTTCGGCAACCACTTGTCTGGCCTCGGGGCCGGCAGGGGTCTCTCCCCTGGGCACTACATGGGCATTGATTGCGGTTATCAGGTCAAATACAGCGGCTAAAGCCCCAGGAGTGGCAAAATCGTTGTCCATTGACCCGAAAAACGCTTCCCTGCACTGCCTGATGGCTTCATCCAATTTGGCCGCGTCCCGCAAGCCTTGGGCCGACGGGTTGGCCAAGAACTCCAGCACGTTCCGGTAACCGGTGCGAATCCGCTCCCAACCCTTTTCTGCCGACCTGAGGAGCTCCTCGGAAAAATCCAGAGCTTTCCGCCTGTGGGCAGACAGCAGGTACAACCTTACAGCCATCGGGTCATGGTTGTTCACGATCTCGTGGAGGTAGATCACGTTGCCCAGGGATTTGGACATCTTCTCCCCTTCCAGGTTGAGGAGTTCGGTATGAACCCAGTATTTCACATAGGGCTCGACACCTGATATCGCCTCTGCCTGGGCTACCTCGTTTTCATGATGGGGGAAAACCAGCTCGGTGCCGCCCCCGTGCATATCGATCTGGGGCCCGAGGTGTTTGTGGACCATGACCGAGCATTCAATGTGCCAACCAGGACGCCCTTTCCCCCAGGGGCTGGGCCATCCCGGTTCATCGGGAGCGGAGGCTTTCCACAGAGCCCAATCCAAAGGTGATTCTTTGAGCTCTGAAACCTCAACCCTTGCTCCGGGCATGAGGTCTTCGATGTGCTTGCCTGAAAGCTTGCCGTATCCAGGGAACTTCTCGGCTCTAAAATACACGTCACCTGATGATTCATAAGCAAAACCTTTGTCGATAAGCGTTTGGACGGCTTCTATAACCTCAGGGATCACTTCGCTTGCCCTGGGGTACACATCGGCCCTTTGAACACCCAGCTTATCCATGCAGTCCATATACTCTTGAATGTATTTTTCAGCTATCTCAGGGACCGGGATACCAGTCTGCTTGCTCCTGTTGATGAGCTTGTCATCTATGTCGGTAAAGTTGGTAATAAGTTTAACCTTGTATCCTTTGTGGAGCAAGTAACGCCTTACCACATCCCAAAATACCGCAGGCCTGGCGTGGCCTATATGACTATGGTCGTAGGGCGTTATCCCGCACACATATATGCTGACTTTCCCCTCTTGGACCGGGACAAACTCCTCATACTGCCGAGAAAGGGTATTGTACACCATGAGCGCCATCCTAAACCCTGCCCTTCCTTATTAGAGTTGCAACGCAAAAAGCAGCTATTCCCTCGCTCCGGCCAAGACTCCCCAGCTTTTCAGGGGAGGTGGCTTTTATGGAAACCCTGTCAACAGGAATTGTTAACGCTTGTGAGATATTATGCCTCATATCTTCTATGTATGGGGATAGCCTGGGCTCCTGAGCTACCAAGGTGCAATCCAGGTGAAAGATTTCTGAAACCTTTCCCGCTTCCGACCAAATATTCTTCAGGAGATCCAGACTCCTTGCATCTTTAAATCTGGGATCACCAGGGGGAAACCACTTGCCTATGTCGCCCAGGCTTAAGGCTCCCAGCACTGCATCTGAAACTGCGTGGCACAACACGTCAGCATCTGAGTGGCCCAACAGCCCTTTCGGCGAAGGGATCTCTACTCCCCCCAACACACATCTCCGCCCGGACACCAGCGGATGCACATCAAACCCCAAACCGGTCACAGGGATGGCAACCTCATACTGCCGCCTCAACCGGCTTAGCCCGCTTGGACGCCTGTACCTGAACCCTCCAGGTATCCTCCTTCCCGCCGTCTCAGGCCGCCCGGTTTTCTCAGCGTGTTCACCATGTCCCTCAAGCACCATAGACAACACTGCAAGGTCTTCAGGGAAGGTCACTTTGAGGTTGAGGCGCTCACCCCGGACGACAGCAACTTTGTGCCCATACCGTTCCACCAGCTGGCCGTCGTCGGTGCCAAGGAATCCATCCCTTCTGGCCATCTCATGGCACTGTCTCAACAAGCCTAACCTAAAAACCTGGGGGGTCTGTATCATCACAACGCCATCCCGGGACAAGGTACTGTGCACAAACCACAAATCCTCACGGTGGGACGGAATCACTGCCTTGACCGTATCTGTGATGCTTATCCCGCATACAGCAGCTAAGTGCTCCCTCGCGGCTTCGTACACGCGCAACGCCAGGTCTCTGGAAAAAAGCGGCCGTGCTGCATCGTGAACCATAACCCAGGATACATGGGGCGGGATCTTCTCAAGGGCTAAACCCACTGATTCTTGGCGCGTCTGGCCTCCGGTGATTGTAACCAGAGGCTTATCATGCTTTGACTCCAAATTCCGGACCATCCGCTGCACTAGCCCGAAGTTCTCATAGCCATGAGGAAGCGCTATCACCGCCCCGTCCACTTCGGGCATGGACATAACCTTATCTAAAGTCCATTCCAGTATGGGTTTTCCGGCAAGTTCCACAAATTGTTTCGGTACCCTGCCCCCGGCCCGGATACCCTGCCCGGCTGCCGGAATCACCGCCCACAGACTCTCAGACATCTTCATCGTCCCGGCCTGTCGCTTTGGGTTTAGCAAATATCATCCGCCCGGCAGGCGTAGTATGGCAATTGGTGACCATTACAGTTATATCTTCGCCAACGTATTTCTTGGCTTGCTCCACTACCACCATTGTCCCGTCGTCTAAATAGCCTACACCTTGTCCAGGTTCTTTGCCTTCTTTGATTATGTGAATTACCAGTTCCTCGCCGGCAGATACGATGGGCTTTAATGCATTGGCCAACTGATTGATGTTAAGTACCCCTACTTCCTGAAATTCAGCAATCTTAGCCAGGTTGTAGTCGGTTGTGATGATCTTGGCCCCTGTAGCCTTGGCCATTTTGAGCAAACGGAGGTCTACGTCAAGATCTGCGTCTTCCTCCCAATCCTGCATCACTACCTCAACGTGGGCTTCTTTTTGCATGTCATTTAGAATGTTAAGCCCCCGCCTTCCCTTGTTCCGCTTCAGGTTGTCCGACGAATCGGCAATCCGCCTTAGTTCATCCAGAACAAAATTAGGCACGATAAGCGGCCCTTCGACAAAACCCGTTCTACAAATATCGGAAATCCGTCCATCGATGATGGAACTGGTATCCAGGATCTTGCCGGTAGAAAACCCTCCTTCGGATGCAGGGTTCCCCTTCCTTGCCGCTGACAAGGTCTTGGCCATATCCCGGAACGAACGGGGGGTTATGGCCAATATGTCTTCCTTCTTGCTTCGTGCCACCACAATGCCGATGTAACCCAAAAGCACCATTGCGATGGAAGGCAAGACGCTGCCAACAATAGGTATCCTGGATAAAGATGGGGTAATTAAATTAGATATTATGAGGCCAACTATGAGTCCGCCCACCCCTACCAGGATGTCTTGCAGCGACATCTTCACCATGCGGTTCTCCAGCCACTTGATACCTTTTCTCACCAGGACTGCCGCAGGCGGCCCTACAAAATAAAAGATGGCCGCAATAATCCCCGCAAACACCAGAAGTATCCCGGCAGACTCAAGGATGCTAAGTTCGCGGTTGAAGAACACGGCAATGGGGATGAGCAAATAAAACCCGGCGATTCCGCCTATGATTGCCCCTAAAAGGGCAAAATACCGGCCTGCTTTTTCCAAACCGCCACACCTCCTTCTACAGTACTCGCAGCTGATTTTATTATATGTCAAACAGCATACGTAAACCAAGTTAACTGCGGATTTCCGGCAAAAAGTGCATGCAGGTGAGCTCCTTTACAATGCCTCAATAATTTGGCCGGGGGCGGGCCAAGCCCCTCGGTTGACCAAACCCCCAGTTAATGGTATGATTTTACCGTAAGGTGTATTGGGAGGTATAATACATGTTTAGAGTTGGAGACCGAGTGGTTTATCCCATGCACGGTGCGGGTACCATAGAAGGCATTGAACAAAAGGAGATCCTCGGTAAGACTCACAAGTACTACGTACTGCAACTTCCCATCAGCGACATGAAGGTCATGATCCCAGTTGACAACACGGAAGAGATCGGGCTCAGAGATGTAATAGAACCCTCAGAAGTGCCTAAAGTTCTGGAAGTCCTGAAGCAGGATTCTACGCCTATGTCAAATAACTGGAACAGACGTTACCGCACCAACCTGGAAAAGATCAAGAGCGGTGATATATACGAGGTAGCGAGCGTAGTAAGAAATCTTTCTGCCAGAAACAAAGAAAAAGGATTGTCCACAGGCGAACGCAAGATGCTGGAAAGCGCCAAAGAAATCCTTCTTTCAGAACTTATCCTCGCCAGCGACTGGGACAGGGAAGAAGCCATCAGCATAATCGAAGAGATCCTCGCTTGAAATGCCTTTTCTTGACTCTTTACCCTGGCTAAAGTAAAATTGTTTTGCATGCTTATTGGGTAGGTGGGCGTGTGGCTCAGTGGGAGAGCGTTCGGTTCGCATCCGAAAGGCCGCGGGTTCGAATCCCGCCACGTCCACCAAGGCACTCCTTTTAGACCTTTTAAGAGGTGAGAATTGTGAATGACCCGCTCTGCGATAGGTTCCAAGAAGCTGTCAATGAATACCTAATCCGGCACAAGAGCATCCTGGACGTCCTGAGCAAACTGGGCGAGTCTAGCAGCCGGGTTAACCGGGCGGTAGCAAAAGCGGTCACCTCATGCGGTTGCATACGGATAGACGCGACCAAACAGAGTATTCCTCCTGACATCGCCTCATTGGCATCGGTCAGAGACTACATGAAAAACCACGTAGAAGGAAACCTTTGCGAATATTGCACTGAGATCCTCGAGGATGAAATCGGAAGGACCTTGTTTTACTTAGCGGCTTTATGTAATGTGCTTGGCCTCAACCTTAGCGACATCATGGAAAAAGAGAAAGAACGGGTAACCTGCCTAGGCATTTTTAACTTCTCATGAACCTTCTATCAGGACTTAGTCCTGACAAGGGCGTTTCGCACTCCGTCTTCAACAGTCGAGACGCCTATTATCTCAGGAGAAGCTTTATCTGCTGCAAATCCGTGTGGTACAAGCACCCTGCTGAACCCTAGGCGTAAAGCTTCTTTTACCCTGTCTTCCATCCTGGGAACCATCCTCACTTCTCCCGAAAGCCCTATCTCCCCAAAACAGGCTAGGTCGTGGCGTACCGGGATATCGTAGTAGCTGGAAACCATGGCAATCCCACACGCAAGATCTATCCCCGGCTCGCTTATCTTTACACCGCCGGCAACTTTCACGAAGATATCTGACCTGTCGAGCCCCTGGACCATGTACTTGGACATCACCGCGGCAACAAGCAGGAGCTTCTGCTGGTCGATTTCTCCTACGATGCGCCTGGATGCGCCATACTGACTGGGAGTTACCAGTGACTGGACTTCTACGAGGATGGGCTTGTTGCCCTGGACGCACGCCGCCACGCAACATCCTGAACGATTTTCCAGCCGCTCAGAAAGGAAGAACTCAGACGGGTTCTGGATCTCCCTGAGCCCCGTGTCCCCCATACCGAACACAGCCACCTCATCAGTGGCTCCGAAACGGTTTTTCCTGGCCCTTATGATACGGTAAAGGTGGCCCAGATCCCCTTCGAAATACAACACGGTATCAACAAGGTGCTCGAGCAGCCTCGGGCCTGCAATATCGCCTGTCTTGACCGTGTGTCCGACCAGGATTACCGTCAGGTCTGCCGCCTTGGCATATTCCTGAAGCTTAATAGCACAAGCCCTTATTTGAGCGGGACTGCCAGGCAGGGAATCGATAGACCTGTCTTCACATGTCTGGATGGAATCTACCACCAAGAACCCTGGCTTAAGGTCCAGGCATATCTGGATGATGGCGTCAATATCCCTTTCAGCCGCAAAATATAGGTCCTGTGACTTAATGTTGAGCCTGTCGGCCCTAAGCTTAACCTGGCCCAGGGATTCTTCCCCCGAGATATAAAGGGAGCGTCCAACCGATGAGGCCACGTTATCCGCCACTGACAAAAGCAGCGTAGACTTGCCTATCCCCGGTTCCCCGGCCAGAAGCAGCACAGATCCCGGTACAAAGCCACCGCCAAGGGTCCTGTCCAGCTCAGTGAGGCCGCTTGAAAATCTCCTCACTTGCTGAGGTTGGACTGAGGACAATACCACAGCTTGCGCCGGTGCGCCTGTCCTCCTAGAGCCTTTGGGACGTGGAACGGGGGCCTGTTCTTCCAGGGTATTCCACTCCCCGCATTCAGGGCACCGTCCGTACCAACGCAACGACTGATAGCCACAAACAGAACATACGAATCTGCCATTTGAAGCAGAAGGCGGCATAGAATCCTCCCTACCTTTCTTTCCAAGCGGGAATTCTATGCCGCCCTGGTGTTTTCCTCTTACCTCACAGTCAGCCTACTCCGCTTGGGCATCTCCGTTAGAGGCCGTGACCGGGACAAATACCAACTTGCCGTCCTCCCCGAGGCTGACCCTCACCTTGGTTGCGTTTCTGAGCTCACCCCTGAGCACCATATCTGAAAGCGGGTCTTCCACAAGCCGCTGGATTGCCCTTCTCAGAGGCCTGGCGCCATAGTCAGGATCAGTGCCTTCTTCGATGAGCTTCATCTTGGCTTCGTCGGTTACTTCCATAGACAGGCCCGATGAAGCCTGCAACCTCTCCTCAACATCCTTAAGTTGCAGGTTTACGATCTGCTTGAGATGCTCCGTGGTCAGGGCATGGAACACTATGATTTCATCTACCCTGTTGATAAATTCGGGCCTGAATATCCTTTTCACAGCGTCCATAACCCGGGACCTCATCTCATCGTGGGCACGCTCGGTGTCCCTCTCCACAGTAAAGCCCAGGACCGATTTGCCGTGGATGGCTTCTGCACCGGCGTTGGATGTCATGATGATCACCGTGTTCCTGAAATCTACAGTGCGCCCCTGTGCTTCCGTGAGCCTTCCGTCTTCCAGGACCTGCAGCAGCACGTTGAACACATCAGGATGTGCTTTTTCGATTTCGTCCAGCAGGATCACAGAGTAAGGACGCCTGCGCACCGCCTCTGTAAGCTGCCCGCCTTCATCGTAGCCCACGTATCCTGGAGGCGCACCCACCAGCCTGGACACTGTGTGCCTTTCCTGATACTCGGACATATCCAGCCTAATCATGGCATCCTCATCGTCAAACAGCACTTCAGCCAACGCCCGGGCCAATTCGGTTTTACCCACACCGGTAGGGCCGAGGAATATAAACGAGCCAATGGGCCGCTTCGGATCTTTGAGCCCTGCCCTTGAGCGGCGGATGGCCCTGGCTACGGCTTCAACCGCATCATGCTGTCCAATCACACGCTTGTGGAGTTCGTCCTCGAGCCTAAGCAATCGCTCAGACTCGCCTGCTGCCAGCCTTCTTATCGGGATCCCGGTCCAATCTGCCACAATTGCCGCAATGTCGTCAGCCGTAACCGTGGTCTTTTCAGGTACATCATTGGTCTGCCAAGCTTTCCGTTTTTCTTCGAGAAGCTGTTGCAGCCTCTGCTCTTCGTCCCTAAGTTCAGCTGCTTTCTCAAACTCCTGGGATGCCACGGCTTCTTCCTTTTCTGCGATAAGCTTCTCCAGCTTGATCTCAAGCTCCCTTAAGTCTTTGGGAGCCTCCAGGGCTTTCATGCGCACCCTGGAGCCGGCCTCGTCTATGAGGTCAATTGCCTTGTCCGGCAAGAACCTATCAGCAACGTACCTGGCCGATAGGTTGACGGCTGCTTCCAAAGCTTCGTCGGTATATTGCACCCCGTGGTGAGCCTCATACCGGTCTTTTATGCCCTTCAGAATCTCGATGGTTGCTTCAACCGTGGGCTCAGACACGAGCACCGGCTGGAACCGCCGCTCAAGGGCCGCGTCTTTCTCCACGTGTTTTCTGTATTCGTCAAGGGTGGTAGCGCCTATGCACTGAAGCTCTCCCCTGGCCAACATTGGTTTGAGGATGCTTGAAGCATCGATTGCCCCTTCGGCAGCCCCTGCACCTATGATGTTGTGCATTTCATCGATAAACAGGATCACGTCGCCCGATCGCTTTATCTCTTCAAGCACTTTCTTAAGGCGTTCCTCAAACTCACCCCGGTACTTCGTCCCGGCAACCAGAGCCGCCAAATCCAGTGTGATTACCCGCTTGCCCCGGAGCATTTCAGGGACGGTACCGTCCTTGATGTTCTGCGCTAAACCTTCCACGATTGCAGTCTTGCCCACCCCTGGCTCCCCGATGAGCACAGGGTTGTTCTTGGTCCTCCTGGACAGGATCTGGATGACCCGCTCGATCTCCTTCTCCCTGCCGATCACCGGGTCCAGCTTGCCTTGTTCAGCAAGTTCCGTGAGATCCCGCCCGTAGGTATCCAGGGTGGGTGTCCGCTTGCGGCCTGCCCTTGCCCGCTTGTCCTGACGCTGGTCGGACAGGGAGCCGCCTACTCGCCTTACGATTTCTTCCCGGACTTTGTCGTAATCGGCACCCAAAGCAGTGAGTACCTGGGCTGCAAGCCCTTCTTCCTCACGGAGCAAGGCCAGCAAAATGTGTTCGGTGCCTATATATGAGTGGCCCAAGCTGCTGGCTTCTTCGGGCAAAAGCTGCAATACCCGCTTGGCTGACTTGGTAACTGCATCTATAGAAGGCACTGCAGGTTTGGTTTCAATGGATTTGTCTATCTCTGCTTTTGCCTGTGCCGGATCGATGCCCAGGCTTTCCAGTACCAAGAGGGCAACGCTGCCCCGTTCCCTGAGTAACCCGAGCAATATATGTTCGCTGGCCATGGTTTGCGCACCGCGGCTTCTGGCTTCCTCTTGCGCCCAAGTAAGTACCCTCATTGCCCGTTCTGTGTACCTATGTCTCCGGTCCATTTAGCTTCCTCCTTCCGTACGATATCTAAACGCCTCTTGAAGCAAGATGTTTCCTGATAAGTTCTGCTCTCCGGATATCCCTCTCCTGTGCAGTAAGTGCCGTACCAAAGAACTTCTGGACGAAGTTAGGCCTGGACAGCACGAGTATTTCATTGACGTCCTTTATCTCAAGGCGGGGAATCATGGACAGCTCAACTCCCAGCCTGAGATCCGACCACAATCTGATGGCTTCATCTGACGTAATCTTCCGCGCGTTAGAGAGTATTCCCAGCGCCCTGAAAACCCGGTCCTCTACTTCAACACGGTGGTTTCTATAAAGCATTTCACGTACCTTGACCTCTTCCGTGACCACCTGCCTTACAACCAACGACAGGTTTTCAATTATCTCCTTCTCGGTTTGCCCGAGGGTAATCTGGTTGGATATTTGGAACACGTTGCCTTGCCCCTCGGTTCCTTCGCCATATAGCCCTCTTACCACAAGGCCTATCTTGTTCACGGCAGTGAGTACCCGGGATGTCTCATTGGCCACGGCAAGCGCGGGCAAGTGTACCATCACCGAAGCCCGTATTCCTGTGCCAACGTTGGTAGGGCAGCATGTGAGATATCCAATCCGCTCATCGTAAGCATAGTCAAGGTTTTGTTCAAACAGGTCATCTATACCGCTGGCTAACACCCATGCTTCCTCCAGTTCCAAACCGGAACGGAGCACCTGAATCCGCAGGTGATCTTCCTCGTTAACCATGATTGCCGCAGCTTCGTCGTGCCTGAGCACCAAGCCTTGGCCCGCTTTGCCCTGGGCATGCTGAGGGCTTATCAGATGCTTTTCGACCAGCACCTGGCAATCCAGGGGCGGGATTTTATCCAGGCTGATACTGATGACAGGCCCTCCGAACCCCTTCTCACCGATATTGCGTGCAGCCTCAAACACCTTTTCCATAACCGCACTTGCATCGTTTTCTGAAAGTAAATGGGGGAAGGGAACATCTTCCAGGTTGCGGGCAAGCCTCACCCTCGAAGAAATCACCACAGAGCCAAGTTCACCGCTGCCGTCCATCCAGGGTGAAGCCGATCTTGTGAGTATCCCGTTTAGCACCTCTGCATCCTTGCTAGTCACGCCGGATTCCCCCTAAGCTTTGCTTCGACCTCTTTAATCCGGTCCCTGATTTTGGCTGCCTCTTCGTAAGCTTCATCTGATACCGCCCTTGACAATTGTTTCCTCAGATCTTCCAACTGCCTGCGCATCCTGGCCTTTTCACCGGCGCCGGCAGGCGCCTTTCCCACGTGGGTATCCGAACCATGGATCCGCCTGAGCAGAGGTTCAAGCCTGTCCTCAAACACCTGGTAGCACCTGGAGCATCCTAACCGGCCTACCCTGGCAAAATCCCTGTAGCTCATCCCGCACACAGGGCATCTAGGACCCTCTGCGCCCGGCCCCGTAGCAGGCAGCGCCTCCAGCTGTGAGCCCAAGAACGCGGACATCAGACTGTTGATAGAAAAGCTGGGCTGAAACAGCATGCCCAAGGTCATCAGCCCCGAACGCTGAGCGCAGTCCCTGCAAAGATGCATGGTCATCTTCCTGCCGTTGATGATCCTCTCGATGTGCACCGTCGCCGGAGCCTTGCCACACTCTTCACACATCATAGCCGGTCACTCCTTATCCTCAACCACTGAAAAATACGCATGCAGCAGCGCCTTGAATATCCTTGCCCTCAGCCAATCCCTGTGGGGCAAATCTAAGGCCAGGGTATCCCTGGACAAGGCAGCTTGCATCATCTTAAAGCTCCTCTCGTCTAGCAGCCCCTCGTCAAAAAGCCTCAGCAGGTATCCGTAAGCCTCGTCCTGGGTCAAGGATTTCCCTACGTTCCTGAGGATATCAGCAACCCCATCGGTAAGTTCGATCTTTACTACCCTAATGTACCCTCCGCCTCCGCGTTTGGATTCCACGATATAACCCCGTTCAGGCTGGAAGCGTGAACTTAGTACGTAGGTGATCTGGGAGGGCACACAGTTAAAATATTCGGCGAGATAGGCCCGTTGGATTTCTGCTACGCCTCCCCCTTCCTCAACCAGGGCTATAATATGTGCTTCGATGATATCTGTAAGGCTAGCCATACCATCACTCCTGCGTCAATCATGGCAGTCCCGTTTGACTTTGACTATCATTGACTATTACCTTATATAATATACCATTTGCGAAAAAATACAAGGAGGTTATTACCAAATACCCAGCCGGCTTGTACCGGTGTTGGCGCAGGGCAGCGGGCCTACCTGAAATTCTCTATAATATACTTCTCCACAGACCACCCGGCTACCGCACCGTCGCCGACTGCAGTCGCCACCTGCCTTAACAGTTTGTCCCGGACATCGCCTGCTACAAACAAGCCCGGAGTTACCGTGGACATATCGTCTTCGGTTTTCACATAACCGTTTGGAGTCAAAACAGCCAATCCTTCCAGCGGAGCAGTGTTGGGAATAGATCCTACATAGAGGAATACACCGTCAACTTCAACCTCTTCGATCTCACCGGTCTTGACGTTTTTGACAACCAGGGATTCCAGCAAGCCGTCACCCTTCATGGCTTCTACAACGCTATTGAGCTTCAGGGTGATGCGTGGGTTATCCATAACCCTGTTGACATTGGCGAGCCCTGCCCGGAACTCATCCCTTCTATGGAGAAGGATTACCTGCTGGGCATACCCGGTCAAGAATTGAGCCCCTGTAAGCGCCGAGTCCCCGCCGCCGACCACTGCTACCACCTTGTTCCGAAACAGCGGGCCATCGCATATTGCGCAATAGCTTACCCCCCGCCCTTTGAGCTCAACCTCACCAGGCACCCCTAGGGACCTGGGAGATGTACCTGCCGCCCACACAACGCTCCTAGCCTCATAATCTTTGCCATCTACCGTAACCTTAAACAAGCTGCCTTGCTTTTGGATCTTGGTTACCTCACCGAAATCAATTTCCGCACCGAACCCTTTAGCCTGATCGATCATAAACCCCATCAATTCCGGGCCTGAAACTCCATTGGGAAAGCCGGGGTAGTTGTATATCACGCTGGTATTGCCTGCCTGGCCTCCGGCACCTACAGGATCCACAACTTTAACCTTCAGGCCGGCCCGCGCGGTGTAGATGGCAGCAGTCAAACCTGCCGGCCCGCCCCCTGCAATAATGACATCTTGGACCACTGGACAGACCTCCTCATCTTTATGGTGCCTGTTCTGACTTGATGCTAGCACGCTAGAGCTGCCAAACTCAAGACTCGGCCACGTTTTACATTGACCGCCATTTGGAATGCTATATACGGAGGTGGGTACCTGTGGAGTTTTTTGAAGACAACAGGCTGAAGCTGATTCTGGGAGTCATCGCGGCCTTAGCCATTATCATCGCTTTAAGGGGACAACAGCAACATGAGCCCAAGGCCGGCATCCCCTCAGAGGAGCCCACTATATCGGTGTATTTTCACGAAACAGGCGAAATCAAGTCCATGCCTTTGGAAACCTACCTGGAAGGGGTAGTTGCAGCTGAGATGGATCCAAATTGGCCTCTAGCCGCACTGGAAGCCCAGGCCATCGTAGCCAGAACATTTACCCTGAAAAAACTCCAGGAAGGCCCCTTGGAAGGCCGTAACGCCCAGGCCAGCACTGACCCCAGAGAATTTCAGGCTTACGACGCAAGCAAGGTAAATGACAGGGTCAAGCAAGCGGTGAGCAATACCAGGGGCAAGATCATCACATACAAGGGAGAACCTATCAGGGCGTGGTTCCATTCAAGTTCAGGGGGAAAAACTGCCAGCGCAGCCGAAGGGCTCAATTTCACAAAAGAAAGCACTCCCTATATCCAGCCGGTCACCGATGTGCAGCAAGAACCGGTTCACCAGTGGTCGGCCCAGTTCTCCGCTTCAGAAGTACTTGAAGCAGCCAGGGCCGTAGGAGTTGACGTAGGTGGTGAACTTACTTCCATAAAGATAGGACGCAGGGGGGCTTCCGGCAGGGCGGAAACGCTCAGCATCAACGGGAAGGAAGTGCCGGCGCCCCAGTTCCGGCTGGCAATAGGCGACCAGAAAATGCGGTCGACGCTGATAGATTCCCTCCAACTGGAGGAAGGTACCGTGTGCATGAAGGGCAGGGGCTTCGGACACGGAGTAGGCATGTCGCAATGGGGCGCATGGCTGCTTGCACAACGGGGCAAGTCAGCCCAGGAGATCGTGACATACTACTTCAAGGGTGTGCAAATCCAGGACTCATGGCAATAACCCCATGGCTTAAGCCTGTGAGAGGATAAACAGGTACAGCCCCGGTGTTTGCAGCCGCATCCGCCGGGGCTTATTTCACATAAACACCGGTCAACCCAGCATTACTTCTCCTCTTTTTGTTTCCGGGCCTCCTCGATGATCTCTGCGGCAATGTTCTCAGGCACTTCTTCATAATGGTCGAACTCCATGGTGAACAGTCCGCGGCCTTGGGTCATAGACCTTAGGTCAATTGCGTATTTCTGCATTTCTTTCAAAGGAGCAAGCGCTTTGATCACCTGGATGTGGCCTTTTGACTCCATGCCTAGAATCCTGCCTCGCTTCTTGTTGAGGTCGCCCATGATATCTCCCATGTATTGCTCGGGGACAGTAACCTCAACCCGCACGATAGGTTCAAGCAGAACAGGATTGGCCTCTAAACAACCCTTCTTGAAAGCCAGCGACGCAGCTATCTTAAACGCCATCTCTGACGAGTCGACAGGGTGGTAAGAGCCGTCGTACAAGGTGGCCTTGAGATTGACCACCGGATAACCGGCCAGTACACCTTCTTCACAAGCTTCTCTAAGACCCTTCTCTACAGCGGGGATGTACTGCCTCGGAACGGCCCCTCCGAAAATTTTGTCTACAAATTCAAATTCCTGATCGGGATTATGTTCAAATTCGATCCATACGTGACCAAACTGGCCCCGTCCGCCGGTCTGTTTCTTGTGCCTACCTTCAGCCTTGGCAGAACCTTTGATTGTTTCCCTGTAAGCAATCTTAGGCAGAGTCAGATTGACGTCAACACCGAATTTCCTCTTGAGTTTGGTTGTAGTCACATCAACGTGAACTTCTCCAAGGCCTGACAGGATTGTCTCTCCAGTCTCAGTATTGCGCTCAACGGTGATAGTCGGATCTTCCTCAGTGAGTCTCGTAAGCCCTGCGGAAATCTTCTCTTCGTCACCCTTTGTCTTGGGGTAAACTGCAAGGGAGTACACAGGTGCAGGAAACTTTATCGGCGGGAATACCACCGGAGCTTCTTGGGCACACAGTGTGTCTCCTGTCAACGTTTCCTGGAGTTTTGCAACTGCGCCAATGTCACCCGCTGCCACATAGGGCACAGGATGCTGTTCCTTACCTTTTATGCTGAACAGCTGGCCTACACGCTCAGTACGGCCCTTTGTAGAGTTGAGGCAGGTGCTGTTAGACTCGAGTTTGCCTGAATAAACCCGGAATATGGTGAGTTTGCCCACATAGGGGTCTGCAGTTGTCTTAAACACCAGTGCCGAAAACGGCTCAGATACATCTGCTCGCCTTTGGACTTCATCTTCTGTGCCGGGAACAACTCCTTTGGCGCCGGCTACATCCGCCGGGCTGGGCAGGTAAGTCACTATCGCATCCATCACCTGGTGTATGCCCACAAGTTTGCTTGCGGAAACGGGAATGGCCAGACACACCCTCTGTGCAAGGGTAGCACCCCTGAGTCCCCTTACTATCTCTTCATCAGTAAGGTCTCCCTCGTCGAGGTATTTTTCAAGCAGTTCATCGTCGCCATCACAAGCAGCTTCTTTGAGTTCTTCCTTCAGGCTTGCCACTTCATCGGCCAATTCTGCAGGTACACTCTGTTCCTCGACCTTTTTCCCGTCAGCCGAGGGGACAAGGGCTACTTCCCGCAGGATGTCTACGACTCCCTTTAGGTTCGCCTCTTTCCCTATAGGCAGGTACAGGGGCAACACGTTGGTTTCGAACACATTGCGGACCTGTTCCAGGGTACCCTGGAAATCGGTGTTTTCCCTGTCCAGTTTATTTACCACAAGCAGCCTGGGGATTTCGTATTCAGAGGTATACTGCCATACAAGCTCGGTTCCTACTTCGACACCGCCGGTAGCATCAACCACAACCAGAGCCCCGTCAGCAACCCTGAGAGCTGAACGAACCTCTCCTACGAAGTCGAAGTACCCAGGTGTATCCAGAATATTTATCTTATGTGCCTGCCACTCAACCGGGGCCAGTCCTGTAGAAATGGTAGTCTTGCGTCTAATCTCTTCAGAATCATGATCCAAGACTGATGTCTCATCGTCGACTCGTCCAAACCGGTCGTTACCGCCGGAAATAAACAACATAGCATCGCCAACAGTAGTCTTGCCCGCGCCACTGTGAGAAACGAAAGCAACGTTTCTGATCTTTTCCGTGGAATACTCTTTCAACGACATCTCCTCCTAACAACCAGGCTACCGAAGGTCTCTTCGGCATATTATCAATTATGTACTGCTTGGTGCAAGTACATTGAACACTTAGGACGGTCCTAGGTTCCCCGTGTTATGGGACTGCTGGAACACGGATAAAACCACAAGGACCGTCCCAGGAATCCAGATGTAACCCGGCCCCGGCTACAAGCGTTCACGCAACCGCCGGCCTGATTTCCATTATATTACCAAACCCGGAACCAGGCTTGGGCAACTATAGAGTACCAGCCATGAGTTACATTTGAGCGCACGTCTACCTGGTAAGTACCAGGCGGGAGGTTCTTGAGGTTTACAAACACGTACCTTGTCGCGTCACTCTCTATTGTACCCACAGACTGGCTCATCCCTACATTAGGAAGATAGTCCTTGGCTCCGGCCTTCTTCACCAAGACCTGATACCCATATTGGTAAGGAAGGGTGATATCCTTGCCAGACACGTTCTTTATGGTCACCTTGAGCCTGGGATTGGGGTTGGACCATGTAGGAGCCAGGTATTCCACAGAATACTGCAGGGGCTCAAAAGCCCGGACCCAGATATACGACGACGCTACAGGAGTCCATTTGCTCTCAGGCAAGTAATATGCCTGGGCAAAATAGGTACCTGCAGGCAGCCACGGCAAGGCTTCTTTGTATATCTTCCCTTCTCCCGGCTTAAAGGTCTCCTCGGTCACGGCCTGGGCATAGGTCTTGTTGGCGCTTGCCCTCCAGACCATCTGTCCATCTTGCCACAGCACAAAGTCTACCATGAAAGCACTGGGTTGGGATACTGTAATTGGCTTGTCCGTCGGGTTGTATACATAAAGCACCAACTCATTGGACTCAGGCTTGTACGCAAGCTGGTATCCCAGTCCTGTACGGGGGTAGAGGGTTCCACCCCAACCGGGCCACACAGGAAATGGCTGCCATCTGAAATGCCAGGGTAGTTGCCAAGCTGCCGGCTGCGAGGCCCCGCCACCTGCAGGAGCAGCCATCACCACACCTCCCGCGACGGCCACCAGCATACATGCTGCAATCATGGCTCTGAGTATCCGCTTGACCATTATCTCATCTCCTTCTAAAGATTCACCTGCGTTAGAAAATACGCTAGCCGCCGAGGCCGCCCATCTACAGCCCCAGCATCAAATCACCAGGTAAAAGGTGTTTTCATGATATCACACAGCGCCAAACCCTTTTGGTAACAATGCTTGTTCATCGTGCCAGCCAAAGGCTACCTTGCCGGTATATGGCTGCAAATAGACACAGGCGGGGACAAAGTGTCAAAAATTAGATAGTACCATTTTCCTGCTTATCCACAATCTTTTCCACATATCCCCAGCCATGCCATCCCTTGTGGGCCAATTCCCGACACAAGCCGACAAACAGGGCAAGACATGACGGAATGAACACTTCTTCCACTTCTGCCAAGGTTGTTTCCGCAAGGGTACTCCTGCAGCGGGGGCAAGGTTATGGAGGCTATGGAGGCTATAGGCACAACAGCGCACCTGGTCTGTTTGGGGCGG
>FZPS01000187.1_pt68 | contig 23034 bp, 29 predicted proteins | sample 1817821 | NCBI WGS metagenome assembly FZPS01 (sample SAMEA104158645, study PRJEB21678) | metagenome | place: Germany | collected 2015-04-21 | reverse complement strand
TTTCACCGGAGATAGTTACCGTGTAAAACACGCTCTATCTAATCGATAATATCAATGCAAATATGGGCTGGCAAAGTTCTAAACTTTTCGTTGCAATCTTCTAAACTTTTTGCTTGCAAAACACAATGAGATCATCACTGTCATTTCTCTTTCTGCAACATCATTAATGATCAGATTTTTAACTTTTTTACGGACCACGACATCTAATCCATCAAAAGGCTCATCCAGGATTAAATAATCTGGCATTGCGCTAAGTGCGAGCCAAAAGCTCACTTGTCGTTGCATTCCTTTAGAAAATTGATGAACTTTACTTTTAATATCTAATTTAAAAATAGACTGTAACTTTATAAAGCGTTCCTCATTCCAATTCGGATAGAAATTTCGATAAAACTCTGCCATTTGCTGAACGGTATAATGTGAAAAGAAATAGGGTCGATCCGGAATAAAAATTAGCTTTGCTTTTCTATTTGTATTCTCAAAAATGGCTTCGTCATCGACAATAATTGTACCTGATTGCTGCTTTAAAATTCCTGAAACCATTTTTAATATCGTCGTTTTGCCAGCGCCATTAGATCCGAGTAACCCATAGATTGATCCTTTATTAATTTGTAAATTCACATTGTTTATAACTTTTTTCCTTCCATATGATTTGGTCAGATCTTGTATATTTATCATTCCGTCTTTCCTCCTTCGGCCTGTTTTATCGCTTCTTTGACAAGCTCAAATAATTCTTCTTCTGTAACACCTAAGAAAGCAGCTTCTAATAGTAGTTTTTTTATTTCTGTCTTTAACAGTTGAATGGCTTCATGATTATCTTGTTCATTGGTAGGAGAAACAAAACTGCCTTTACCTTTTACCGAATATATATAACCTTGAGCCTCTAATTCTCGATATGCTTTTTGAATTGTATTCGGATTAACCGTTAATTGCTGTGCCAATGTCCGTACAGATGGCAGCTGTTCATCCGGCTGTAAGACATTTTTAATAATCAATGATTTAAACTTATCAACCAGCTGCTGATAAATTGGATCACGACTACGCAAGTCTAATTCAAACATATGCCTCCTCCTAACCGTATTAAGTGTATTAACCGTACTAGTTCATGTAATACAGTTAAAGCGTACAATATTTTTTAATATTTGTAAAGGCCTAATTTAAAATTTCTCACAAAAAAACCAAACACAGTATTAATAGTGTTTGGTTTTAATCCATTTTTATTTAAAGTGTTTTTGATACCAGTCTCTTGCTGCCTCTACCTCTGTCTGGGTCAATCGATGTCCATTTCTCTCCCAATGAATTGTCACATTGGCACCACGATCAGCAAGTAACCTTTCTAACTCAACTGATTCTTCTGGAGGACACATTGGATCATTCTCTCCCGCTCCAATAAATACAGGGATCTGATTTTGATTTGGTATGTCGATATCACGTCTCGGTACCATTGGATGATGTAAAATTGCACCATGCAATACATTCTCATAATGGAACAGTAAACTTCCAGCAATATTTGCACCATTCGAATAACCTACAGTTACGACTTTGTCACGAGCAAATTGATACTTCTTGCTAGCTTGATCAATAAATTCAGCTAATTCATTCGTTTGTTTTTCGAGATCCTCGATATCAAATACACCTGCTTTTAATCGTTTAAAAAATCTCGGCATACCATTTTCTATAACATTACCTCGAACGCTTAGTATATTAGCATCTGGATCAATTATTTCAGCTAATGGCAATAAATCATGTTCATTCCCACCAGTACCATGTAACAAGAGCAGTGTCGGTCCATTTAATTGGCCAGATTTAAAAATATGTCGCATATTTTTAACCCCACTTTAATTTATTTTGAATTCGAGATAATTATACCACGACAAATTAGTTGAGCCAACCATTCCGCTCAAACGCCATTTTAAGATCTTCTATTTGCTCTACTGTTAAGCTCGAATAACGCGCTTGATCATAGATTGATACAAGTGATTGTAAAAGTTCCTTGTCATGAATCAATTCTCGTTCAAGTCGAAAGATCGCTTCTTTTGCAGTTTCATACGGGAAAAATTTAAACCCCTGTTTGGTTGCTTTTCCAATCAATACTTTATAAATCATTCTTGCTTTTTGTCTATCACTTAATTCATCCCAATTGATTCGCTTGGTAAAACGCTGTTTGAATCGATCAACAAATTGATCAACGCTTTTAGCAAAATCAAAGACCGTTTCTGTTTCATCATAATAAGCTTCGTGGTGTTCAATTGCTTTTCCTTTCCGTATCCTTAATAACATTTCCATTATTTTTTCAGTTATTAATTTAATTTTATTTGCAAAAAATGGAATTCTTTTTATCAGATAATAAATAATAATCAAACTAGCAATGATTAAGATCCCATATCCAACAATCATCAAAATTTGATCGATTATTTCAGCCCAACGTGATGGTTCTGGTGGTGCCCCAAGATCCGGCATCTCCATGTCGACAGTAACATCTTCTGTTATATTCTCTTCTGGTTTACCCATTCCTAACAGTTTAAATAAGCCTTTAAGTAATAATAATATTCCTGATGCAATAAAGTTATATCTCGTTATTAATAACATGATCATGAAAAAGACAAAGACATATAAGTAATTTTGCAGTTTTAATTTCTTATTCATCTGCGACATTTGCCGTTTTACAAGTGACGCTTTACTTAAATGGTCTTGGTTTGTTAAGAAGAGCAAGAAAAATAATAAAATTAACGCTAGAGTCGTTAGTAATTGTTGCTCATTTTCGAAGGTTTGACCACGATATAAAATGTAGCTAATAAAATAACTAGGTAAACTAAATGACCAAATATGACCGATTGGTAACACATCAGAAATATCCTCCTGACTATATTGATATCCCCTTAACGAGCTAACAAAGAGTATGATCAACATAATTATTTGCAGCCAAATAGAATCTAATGGCAGGAGGAAAATTAGACTAATTGTCATTAATATACTCAATAGTACTCTATGATTAATTTTACTTAATACTCGACCGACGAGAGAAAATAATATATAGACAGCCGGGATTAACAACCAGTAATACCCGTCAAAAAAACGTTTTAATAATAAGGTGTTTAACCACAATAAAAACGGGAATATTGCTAAACATTCTAGGAGGATATATTTAATTGATCGATATATTTGCTTCATGATACACCCTCCTGAGCCTCGATGGTCACGTGATCAATAATTACTGAATGGCCAGCCGCTCTTAATTGATTGACCTTCTCTAATATTTCAATTGTCATTACAGGGGTAATCAATAAAATATCCGCTCTCCTAGATTGCAGCTGCACATACTCATCAAGTAAATATTTAATATGACGACTACGCTTTGGTATTAAATAAGCTATTTGAGTGAGTAAATGATAAAAATGAGCCGTACCAGCGTTTGCTTCTACTTTAACAAATGATCGATTTGATTCATGTGCCTTTCTTTTATCAACTGCATTAGTTGAAAAACTATACGCCTCTTTATTACTTTCTAAGTAATGAGCGACAGTTGCTGCATAACTAAGTGTCTTTTCAAATAATTCTAGATTACTAATCGGCAACCAAATATCTTCTGATTGATCTGCGTTTACGAGTATGACGACTTCACGATCTGCAGTGTGATCATTTACTTTAACTTGAATATTTTTTGTCCGTGCAGAAGCCTTCCAGTTGATTTGCTTAATATTATCTCCGATTAGATAATCTCTCGTACCAACGGATATAAAAGGATCTTCAATTATCCAACGTTTAACTGTTTGCTCACCAAGAAATATTTGTGATGGTATCGTTAGATCATCTTTTCTTAGTATTTGAGGATAGACAATAATTTTTGCATCCGTTTCAAATGAACGAAATTGCTCAATAAAACCAAACACATCACCTAACGTTAAAGCTATTGTATCCAGCTCAAATACACCACGTTTTGTACAGATTAAGTGATGGCGTCTCGTTAATTTTTGATAAGGTAATAAACTTAGCAATGTCCGATGCACATCAAGGTCACTTGAATCAAATTGTGATTCACCAATTGTTTTAATTGAATAATCCATTTTCGACTCTAATCTGACCCATGGCAGTGGTAATAGCTTCTTATTAACGACTTCATCAACTAGAATTACTTTCTGACCAACAAAGACTGACGACTGATCAAATTGACGCTTATAAGATATTTTATTAAGTCCCCATTTGGAATATAAATACCCCTGACCAAAGATTGAGATAATTAATAGGGCAATTAACCAAGCAATATTCATGCTTGTAACTCCTTAAAATCTTCTGTTGGGACCTCCACTTTTTCCAAAATTGACTTAATAATGGACGATGAGCCTCCTACAGAGCGTCCAATCATTGGCGAGTAGACTAATCGATGCTCGATCACTGCAGGGGCAATCTCTTTAACATCATCTGGTGTAACAAATGATCGACCGCGAATGACTGCTAAAGCCTGAGTTGCCCGCAGTAATGCTTGCGTTCCTCGTGGGCTTAAACCAATCACAATCTCTTCATGATTTCTCGTAACTTCTGCAATATCAATAATATATTGATAAATCGCATCATCTACTTCTACATCAGTAAAAATCGCTTGGGCCTCGACTAATTCATCACGTGTAACAACAACTGATAAATTATGCAATGGTTGGTCTTTTCGGAATCGCTTTAAGATTTCAACCCCTTCTTCTTTCTCTGGATACCCAAGATTTACTTTGATAAAGAAACGATCTAGTTGTGCTTCAGGTAATGGGAACGTACCCTGACTTTCAATCGGGTTTTGTGTTGCAATAACTAAAAATGGTTTTTCTAATGGATACGTTATACCATCTACCGTTACCTGTTGTTCTTCCATTCCTTCTAACAAGCTCGATTGTGTTCGAGGTGTTGCACGGTTAATCTCATCCGCTAACAAAATATGAGTAAAAATCGGACCTTTTTGAAATTCAAATGTACCTTTATGCTGTTGGAAGATCGTCACACCCATCACATCACTAGGTAGCAAATCAGGTGTAAACTGAATTCGATTAAATTGACAATCAATTACGGTCGCTAAGGTTTTTGCTAATAATGTTTTTCCGGTACCCGGTACATCTTCTAGTAATACATGTCTTGAGGCTAGTAATGAAACAAGGAGCTTATCTATCACTTGCTCCTTTCCTACTATCACTTTGTTTATTTGCTGTTTAATCCGATCCATCATTGGCTTTATATCTGATATTTGCATAATATCCCCCTCTTAGAAATTTTAATTGTAGAAAATAGTTGAGTCTATTACCTTTTAATAGATTTTTAGCTCTTTAGATTCAATCATAAAGGTAACGCTCTCAATGTGTCAAGCCATGCAAATTAAAGAAAATGCTTAATTTTATTTGTATTTACTGTTTATTTTCTTCACAAAATGACTATGCTTAGTTGGAGGAGAAGCATTTAAGCTACTAAATATTGTCATAAAAAAGGATAAAGTCCATATAATTGTGTAAAAAGAATGGGCCATCTGATCACCTTTACGGTACAATGTTTTTAACGACAAAAACTTTACCAGGAGGCAGATCAAGATGACCCACATCCATTTTACATTGAAAAGAGAAGAAATACAAAGTTTAATTGAGACAGCCGTAAAAGACGATATATCTAAAAATATTTTAACAACTGTCTTTAATCAACTAATGGAAGAACAGCGAACACAATACATTCAAGCGAGTGACTACGAACGATCCAGCAAGAGAACAAGTCAACGAAACGGATACTATGATCGAAACTGGACTACCCGGATAGGTTCATTAGATTTAAAGGTGCCAAGAACCCGAGATGGAAAGTTCTCTCCTACACTGTTTGAGCGTTACCAACGAAATGAAAAAGCACTACTCGCATCGATGTTAGAAATGTATATTTCAGGCGTTTCAACGCGTAAAGTATCTGACGTAGTAGAAAAACTTTGTGGTACTTCTGTTTCCAAGTCGTTTGTTTCTAGCTTAACCGCTGAGCTTGATCCAATGGTAAATGAATGGCGGAATCGTTCTCTTTCAGGAACAAAGTTTCCCTACGTTGTGACCGATGTCCTTTATATCAAAGTGAGAGAAGCTGGCAGAGTGATCTCTAAAAGCTGTCATATCGCTATCGGAATCAGTGAAGATGGAAGCCGGGAAATCATTGGCTTTATGATTCTAAATGGTGAAAGTGAATCCACATGGCATACATTTTTTGAACATCTAAAAAAGCGTGGACTTCATGGTACCGAGTTAATCATTTCCGATTCACATGCAGGTTTAGTATCTGCTATTCGTAAGTCATTCACTGGTGTCTCATGGCAAAGATGTCAAGTTCACTTTATGAGAAATATACTTACTCGTGTGCCTAAAAGAGATTCAAAAGCATTTAGAGAAGCCGTAAAATCCATTTTTCGCTTTACAGACATGGAATTAGCCCGTGCTGCCAAAGACGATTTAATCCATAAATTTATGGACAACAAACGTTATGAAAAAGCTTGTCAGATCCTTGATGAAGGTTTCGAAGATGCCTTTCAATATACTGTCGCTAAAAAAGGACACTCGAGACTCAAGAGTACAAATGTCATTGAACGCTTAAATCAAGAAGTTCGTAGACGTGAGAAAGTAGTACGCATTTTTCCAAATACTGATTCAGCGATACGATTAATCGGTGCCGTCCTCATGGATATCCATGAGGAATGGATTGGATCGCCTAGGAAATATATTAAATTTTAATTTTTTGAATTGGGGGTACCCCCAATTCAATAATCAAATATCTATAAACTGAAGTTAAAAACATTGTGTTGTATTTTACACAAGATTGTGGACTTGACTTAAAACAAATTAAAGGTTATAATAGACCAATAGAAACTAAATCTATTTGAAAGGATTTAATTTTATGAAAAAAAATTATCTGATCATTATTATAGTGGGTTTGATCATAGCGAGTATGATATTGATCGCTGTTATTCAATCTAACAAATCATCAAAAGTAAATATGGAGCCTGTTGAAGAACAAAGTTTGATTTATCATGGGGATCCAGAAGCTGATAATGAAATGTTATTTTTATTTGACTATGCTTGTTATTGGTGCGCGCTTTGGATGAATGATATATATCCAACGATAGAATCCAAATACATTGATCCAGGCGAAGTAAAATTCAGAACGCAAGCAATGGTATACGTGAATGATGCATCGCTTAGATTAGCAGATTTAGATCAAAATATAAAAAAATATGCAGAAGATCAATATCATCAGATTTTCCAAGAGATCATTGCCGATTCACAAAATGAGGATTTAGAGTGGGGATCAGATCAATATATTAGTGACCTACTAAATAACTATCAACTTGATCAAGATCTGATCTTATCGGAGCCTGATTTTTATTCAATTAAATTATCAAGGGCTTATACGAGTGCTCTTGGAGTAGAAGTTGTACCAACACTCTATATTAATGGGGTTAAAGTTGAAGACCCATTTAATCTTGACGACATTGAAGCTTTAATAAAATAAGTTCAACAGATAAATACAATTGTATATACAATAAAAGCCGGCACTATTCGATGCCGGCTTTTATTACTTGTTATTTAATTCTTGATCTTTAGCAATCGTTGCGTCAATTCCTTTGACGACTGTCGAAATAAATGCATTATCTTCTAACGTTAACAATCCCGCCACTGTCGTACCACCTGGAGAACAAACTTGATCAATTAATGTCCATGGGTTTTCCCCGGTTTCTAAAATCATTTTCGCACTGCCTAATACAGCTTGAGCAGCCATCTCATTAGCTATTTGCTTTGGTAAGCCATGCTTTACACCTGCTCGCGCAATACTATCGATAAATAAATAAGCATATGCAGGTGAACTACCAGCTAATGCGGTAAAATTCGAAAAATCCTCCTCAGCAAGGAGCCAAGCCTTCCCTACTGATTCAAACATATTAACGACAAAATTAAGCATAGTATCGTCCGTGTAGTCATGACCACAAATTGCTGCAGCTCCCATACCTACCATCACATTCACATTAGGCATCACACGTACAATAGGCACTTTCTCGTCTGTTTGTAAATAACGGTATAGCTTATCTGTCGGTGTACCAGCAGCAATTGATACAAGAACTGGCTTATGATTATTAATTTCATCTCTTGATTCTAACAATACTTGCTCCATTACATTTGGTTTAACAGCTAAAATCACATAATCAACCGACTCTATTAACTGTTGATTTGATATGACAACATTAGCCCCCACAGTATCTGCTAATGATTTTGCTTTATCTAAATTCAAATCTGTTAAATATACCTTATTAGCGGATAAAAAACCCTTTGCAATAATTCCTTTAATGATTGCTGTTGCCATATTTCCAGTACCAATAAAACCAACTCTCATTAATTTACCCCCAATTTGTATGTTTTCACAATTATAGATCCTTACAGAATATAAAATCAGACAAAAAATGGTCAGAATATTTCAGTAAATATTAGGTTTATTTTCGTTAAATTAGGAAATACATATATTAAATCCTAGATAAACTGTTTTATCACAAAATGGTACAACCATATAATAAGCACACTAAATGAAATTGTACCGATAATTGCATTTTTCCATCGTCTTGATAACGGGTTTGGGATTAAATATAAAACAAGAGTTAAAAACACAATCGTAAATAATAGAAGTAATGTTAAGTAAATAAATATACCAAGTAGATTTGATTCAGGCGATTGAATCGCTGTCTTAATTAATTCTTTTATTTCCATAGGATTCACCTCAAAATAACGACATAATATACTGTTCTATCAACAATCATAAAGTATTTTACAACGTTTCACAACCTTCTTTTTGCTTCCGACATCAAATAGCAATTTTACATACATTAGCTAATATTAGAAAGTGGGCGATGTTATGAATTCATTATCGAATGAATTATTAGTTGAAGCGTACTTAAAGGCTGTTGAACTAGGTTTGGATAGTGCATTTATTTCTTTACTATGGTGTGAGTTGAGTTCAAGAAAGATTTATCTTTGAAATCTCCTAATTACAGCATCCCAATTATTTTGTAAGTAAAGTTTTTAGTCAAGTAAAGTTATTTATGAAAGAGCCTTAACCAATTCTCTAATGCACTGGTTAAGGCTCTTATAATGGTTGTACAATATATAACGTTGGTGAGTTTGAAAACTCACTAACATTATTTTTTCATTTTAAGTATATTTAATTTTATATCTCACGTTATAAACCGCAGTTAGCCGAACCTCCGCGTTCCATGGTCACGGCTTTTAGCTAACTCAGTCAAGCAAAGTACGCTTGACTGAGTGGATCTTCAGCTCGTGCTGTTCCCATTGGAGTCTCCGGTTCGGCTAACTGCTAATTATCAACTTTCTTATGCTTAAATATAGAAAACAAGTGAGTTTCCCTGTAGAATTAAAGTCGACCAAAACCATATCCTATGAGGGAACTCACTTGTCTATTTCTCATATAAATTTATTCGTGTTGATCTAACTTATGGTCCTACTCATTGTGAAAAGTGTGGTATCAAAAATGAAAACTAGTCTAAAAACTTTAAGAATACAATTACCATATAAACAGAATAGTTTTATTCACACATACAACAACGGTCGAATTGAATGGATTAACAACATGATCAAGGTACTAAGCAAAGTCGCATACGGTTATCGTAATTTTTATAATTTCAAGTAACGAATTATGGTTCACCCCAAGTTTAAAGCAATAGAAACAAATTCGAGTAAAAAAATACAAAAAGAAACACGGTATGAAGCAGCCATTTAATTTAGAAGTGAAAAACAGCAGGAGAAATACACGAGACTCCTGCGGGACTAGCACGAGCTGAAGATCCGCTAAGGCAAGCGCTCTATGCTTGCCTTAGTTAGCTAAAAGCCGTGCCCGCGGAAAGCGAGTGTATGTCACCTGCGGTGAACAAGTTGTATCTTTATTAAAACTAAAATAAATTTATTCTTGACTAATTATAGAACCTACCAACAATACTTGACATTGAACCCTTATAATTTACATCACTTAATGTAGTGATCACTTGATCTTCGATTTTCTTCAGTTAAAAATCTGAAAAATGGTTGCAAATCCATTTTTACTTGATTCTTAATGCTTGCGATATAGCGATCCTTCTCAGCTTTCTCCATAATTTCACTCTTACTAATTCGTTCGATAATATAATCTTTCCCTACCTTATGAATCTCTTTTTTTAATTGACGGGATTCATTAAACATCGCTAAGCCTAATGCAGCTAAAAATGCGTAAAATATTGGGATCAGGTAATTATCGATAACCAGATGACTGTCAATAAATAACAAGATAATATTGAATATACCTATCAACATTAACGGTAAACTGAATATATAATAAGTTGATACTTTCTTCATAATTGGACGAATCTTTTCTGAAATAGAATCCATTTCCTTTTTAATAAAGTGAGGTAATCGTTCAAACTGTGCAGAATTCATTTTTACACCTCGCAATCTTACTTTAAGTCTTGTACATAAATATGTACCTCCATTATATAATCTACTATTTTCATGGTCAATTAATTCGCTAATAATTAACCTTAACACAAAAATACATTCCAGTCATGAAATGTATTTTTGTCATCATTTTTATAATATTTTTGCTAAAAAATCTTGTGCACGTTCAGTCTTCGGTTGTTCAAAGAATGATTTAGGATCACCTTGTTCAACTAATTTCCCATCGGCTAGGAAGATCACACGGTCAGCTACTTCTTTTGCAAAATCCATCTCATGTGTCACGATTAGCATCGTCATACCTGATTCTGCTAAGCCCTTCATAACATCAAGAACTTCCTTGACCATTTCTGGATCTAATGCAGATGTCGGTTCATCAAATAACATTAATTCTGGTTCCATTGCTAATGCACGTGCAATGGCAACACGTTGCTTCTGGCCACCAGATAAACGATTGGGGTAGTCACTTTCTTTTTCTGCCAAGCCTACTTTTTTAAGTAATTCTCGACCTTTCTCTTGTGCCTGCTCTTTCGTTAAATGTTTAACCTTGATCGGTGCATAAGTAATATTCTCAAGAACCGTCAAATGAGGGAAAAGATAAAAGTGCTGAAATACCATACCGATCTTCTCTCTTGCTTTTGTCACATCTGCCTTAGGAGCTGTTAATTCCTCTCCAGCAACGAAAATTCGACCCTCAGTAGGCTTTTCAAGTAGGTTAACACAACGTAATAATGTCGACTTCCCTGAACCTGAAGGACCAATGATCGAAACAACTTCGCCTTTTTTTATATCTAAACTAATATCATGTAAGACTTCATTTTTATTAAAATTTTTAGATAGTTGTTCAATTTTAATCACTATGCTTTAACCTCCGTTCAAGTTGTTTGCCAATTAAAGTTAATCCCATAACAAGCATATAATAAAGTAAACCAACAAACAACAACGGTTCAAAATATTGATATGTCCCTGCTGATACGACGGTTGCTCGACGCATGAGATCTAAATAACCAATTGTCGAAACAATCGCTGATTCTTTAGTTAATGTAATAAATTCATTCATTAATGCAGGTAGTATATTTTTAAATGCTTGCGGTAAAATGATATCTATCATTTGTTTGCGATATGGAATACCTAATGCCATCGATGCTTCTGTTTGACCAATATCAACAGCCTCTATTCCTGCTCGAATAATTTCCGAAACATATGCAGCTGAATTCAATCCAAAAGCTAATATCGCTGATAAAAATGCAGAAATATCGTATCCCGTTAGTTGTGGTACAGCTAGATAAATCAGCATTAATTGAAGAATGAGTGGTGTCCCACGGAAAATTGAAGTATAAGCATCTGCAATCCACTTTAATGGTTTGATGTTACCAATTTTAAACAAAGCAAAAACCGTACCAAGTAGAAATCCAATTAAAATCGACAAACTAACAAATTTTAATGTAACCCATATTCCTTCTAACATAAAAGGAATATAAGGCACGATTTGGCTAAAATCCAAATTCATGCCCTACACCTCTTTTCTTAATGAAATTTATTTCAACTCGTATTTCTAGAATCGTTTACTAATTATGACCCTGATAACCACTCTGCTTCCCATTCAGCAAGTTTACCATTTTCGATCGCTTGCTCGATGATCTGATTTACTTTTTCAACTAAATCACTATCTTTTGGAAAAGCAACTGCCATCCCTGGCGTAGTTCCAGATGGATCGTCGAAGCCTGCTAATTCTTGTGCTTCAATAAAGCCTAGCGCCACTTCTTTATCTAAGTAAACAGCATCAATCCGATTATTCATTAACTCTTGAATTAATACTTGTGCATCATTAAGTGACTTAATTTCAAAATCATAGTCTGCCTGAAGGTTCTTAGCTCCTTCTTCTTGAATCGATCCCAATTGAACTCCTACTGTCATACCATTTAGATCATCTAATGATGTCATAGCTTGATCATTTTTTGTTACAAACATTTCACCAGAACGATGATACTCAATTGAGAAATCGACATTCTCACGACGGTCTTCTGTTGCAGACATACCTGATAAGACGAGATCAACTCGGTTAGCCTGAAGTGCACCGATAAGTCCATCAAAATTCATATCGCGGATTTCTAATTCCATCCCTAACTCATCAGCAATATAGTTAGCTATTTCAATATCAAAGCCAACAATGTCTCCTTCAGTATTACGAGATTCAAATGGTGGAAAGTCAGCTGATGTCCCCATTACAAGTACTTCATTATCAGATTGATTATCACCATTTTTATCTCCATCAGAACTAGTTCCACAACCTACGATACCGATTATCAACATTGTTATAAATACAAACAATAGATAGTTTTTTTTCATTTTTATGCTCCCCTTCACTTTTGTTGTATAATTATTCATTGATATGTATTTTAACAAATAATTAATAATTTGGGAAGAGGCTTTTTGAATAATTATTAATATTTTCGTATTTTATTTCGTTAATGGTGTTGTCAGTTTTCTAATTACAGTAACCCGACCATTTTTAACCCGTAAAGAATACCATCTTGGTCAACATTCTTCGTTACATACTTTGCAACCTCTTTGACTTCCGTCTCTCCATTACCCATAGCAACACTATTATGAACCGTTTTTAACATTTGAATATCATTTAAACCGTCTCCGAATGCATAAACATGCTCAGGTTTAATGTTTAATGCTTCGATAGCAGCCTGGATGCCAACTGCTTTCGACCCACCTTGAGGTAATACATCAACAGATAGCGGATGCCAACGAACAAATTCAAATTCAGGATACTGTTTCTTATAGTATGCCTCATCTTTATCTTCAATAAAAAATAAAGTTTGGAGATAATTTTGGTCAAAGTCAATCACAGGTTTAAATGTTGGTTCAACATCTAATTTTAGTGTAGCTAAACTCTCTTCCATAAATGAGTGATGTTCTACATTCGAATGCAAGCCTTCCGGAGTAAGAAAAACTGCTGGATGGCCTTTTTCTAAACCTTCTTGAGTGAGTTTATTTAATGCATCCTTATTTAATGGCTGTTTATAGACAACCTTTCCGTCAATTACGACGTATGATCCATTATAGCTAACAAAAGAACTGATCTTTAGTTCATCACGCAGTTTTTCATACATAAATGGTCCTCTACCAGTCGCTATTGCAACAATGTGTCCATCTGCATGTAGCTGTTCAATTGCCTTCTTCGTTGATGATGGTAATTTTTTATCATGATCTAACAACGTACCATCGATATCAAAAAATATTAATGCTTGGTTACTCATTGATTGTCCCATACCCTTCTTCTCTATATTTAACGATTTCTAGTATAGCATAGGTTCTTATGAATTGCTGACTAGGCAAATTTACTTTTTATAATAGGCCGGTAATTGTTTCACTAAACGATTATAAGGGTGAGAGGAGGTGATCTAAGTGGCACAAGCTACAATGATTCAATCAAGACTACAATTGTACTTTGAAAAAGGTATTGATCAGGAAACTGGGGAAATGATCGTTAAATCAAAATCATTTAATAATGTGAAAACATCTGCAACACCTGATCAATTACTGGATATTGCTGAAACACTAGCAGAATTACAGCAATATCCACTCCATGAGGTGCGTCGAAATGATGTCGCAACTATAGCATAAGATGAAAATTTACTCTTTTCTTAATAGGGGGTGAACGGCTTGAAAACGTTGGAATTAAAATTTACCAATCAAGAAGGACGAATAGTAACTTTGTCATTAGACGATCCGATTGAACCAGTCGACCCAGAAGCAGTTCGTCAAGCAATGGATCAGATTGTTGAAGCCAATGTGTTTTTATCAACAGGTGGCGATTTAGTTGAGAAACATAGCGCAAGAATTGTTGAACGAAATGTTGATGAAATTACTTGGTAATTAATTATGTATAGATGAAGAGGTAGATAAGATTATCTACCTCTTTAATCCAAATATTTAGAGCTGAAAGGAGATCACTATGAACGAACATTGGTTATCAATCATCACAGAAGTTGGTTTTCCGATTGCAGTCACTTTTTATCTACTGCATAGAATTGAAACAAAGCTAAATACATTGATAGAGGCGATTACCATTCTTCCAGAAAAACTACTGATCGATTCAGCAGATAAGAGGTAGTACGCTCATTAAATATATTTAATCGTGTCAAACTGATTGATTTTTTTGAAAAATCAATCTTTTTTGTTGCTGAAAATTTGCAACCAAGCTATAATAAATGATAACGACTTTTGATGGACGCTCATAAGGAGGGAAGAAGATGCCGATTAATGTGCCCAAGCAGCTTCCAGCTCGTGCAATATTAGAAAAAGAGAATATTTTTTTAATGGAAACAGATCGAGCAACGACTCAAGATATTCGTCCATTAAAAATATTAATTTTAAATCTTATGCCGGATAAGGAACGCACTGAAACCCAATTATTACGCTTGTTAAGTAATTCACCACTCCAAGTGATGGTGGATTTTATTCATACTGAAACATATCAATCAAAAAATGTCCAAAAATCACATTTAGAAAAATTTTATTTAACCTTTTCCGATATTAAAGCAAAACGTTATGATGGCTTAATTATTACGGGGGCTCCTGTTGAACATTTAAAATTTGAAGAGGTTGATTATTGGAATGAACTCGTAAACATTATGGAATGGAGTAAAACACACGTCACGTCTAGCTTGTACATTTGTTGGGGAGCGCAGGCTGCACTCTATTATCATTATGGAATTAATAAATTCGAACGAGACAAGAAGATTAGTGGTATCTATGTACAAAGGTTAATAAATCCAACAAATAAACTAGTACGTGGTTTAAATGATGTCTTTAGAGTTCCGCATTCTAGGTATACGGATTCAGATTATCAAGCCATCGCACAACATCATGATTTAATAATATTAGATGAATCTGATGAAGCAGGACCATTGTTAATCGTATCAAATGATGAAAAAAATGTGATGATTACAGGGCACATTGAATATGATGCTGATTCATTACTTAGAGAATACGAGCGTGATTTGGCGAAAGGCATAAAAATTCAACAACCGTATAACTATTTTCCAAATGATGATCCAAATCAGGCTCCAATCAATTATTGGCGCTCTGAAGCCTATTTAATATTTTCGAACTGGTTAAATTATTTTGTCTATCAAGAAACACCATATACATGGTAAAAGGGGAGCCATTAAACTTCATGGGCTCCCCTTTTTAACTATTTACTTTGTAAATCAAGGCGTTTCTTCATCTTCTAAATGAAGACTAACTTCAATTCGAACTAATGAACGACGTAACGTAACCTGAAGGCTTCTCATTTGAATTTCTTCAGCAGCCTCAAGAGCGGCTTCTGCTTCGCGTCGATCTTGCTCAGCACGTTCTAAGTCAATTTCATCAGGTCGTTGTGCGATAGTTGTATAAATATCTACATCAGTACCATTAATTTCGACAATACCATTGAAAACGGCTAACTTTTTTTCAATACCATTATTAAAAATGCGGAGAATTCCCTCACCTAAAACAGTTGAAACTGGTTCATGTCGAGGTAATACTCCTAGATCTCCGTCAATACAACGCATGATCAACATATCTGCTTCTTCAACAAATTTCACACCTCGAGGTGTCGTTATTGTTAGGTTAATTTTTTCATCATTGACTAACTCAGTCTGTTGTTCAGACATATTAATCACCTTGTGCGCTCTTGTATTTTTCTACAACTTCATCTATCGTTCCAACATTATGGAAATATCCTTCTGGAATCTCATCATGAACACCTTCGATAATTTCTCTAAAACCTCGAACGGTTTCTTCAACTGGAACATAGCGCCCAGGGATTGACGTGAATTTCTCAGCAACATGAAACGGTTGAGATAAGAACTGTTGAACTTTTCTCGCTCGATTCACTGTAAGCTTATCTTCTTCAGATAATTCATCCATACCTAAAATCGCAACGATATCTTGAAGATCCTTATAGCGCTGTAAAATACTTTGTACAGCACGTGAGACACGATAGTGCTCATTTCCAACAATACTTGCTTCTAAAATTCGTGAAGATGAGTTAAGTGGATCAATTGCTGGATAAATGCCTTGTTCCACAATTGCTCGAGAAAGTACTGTTACTGAGTCTAAGTGAGCAAATGTTGTTGCTGTTGATGGGTCTGTATAGTCATCCGCGGGTACATAAATTGCCTGTACAGATGTGATTGAACCAGACTTTGTTGAAGTAATACGTTCTTGTAATGCACCAATCTCAGTAGCAAGAGTTGGTTGATAACCTACAGCACTAGGTGTTCTTCCTAGTAAAGCCGATACCTCTGATCCAGCTTGAACAAAACGGAAAATATTATCAATGAACAATAATACATCTTGTTGTTGCTTATCTCTAAAGTACTCAGCCATTGTAAGACCTGTAAGACCTACTCTCATACGGACTCCTGGTGGTTCGTTCATTTGACCGAAAATTAAACCAGTTTTATCAATTACACCAGAGTTCTTCATGTCATAGTATAGGTCATTACCCTCACGAGTACGTTCACCTACACCAACGAACATTGAGTATCCTCCGTGCTCTTGAGCAATACTGTTGATTAACTCCATAATTAATACAGTTTTACCAACACCTGCTCCACCGAATAAACCGATCTTACCACCTCTTGAGAAAGGACAGAGCAAATCAATTGCCTTAATACCTGTCTCAAGCATTTCTGGTTCTGCTACTTGATCAGCAAGACTAGGTGGGTCTCGGTGGATTGACCATTTTTGCTTTGCTTCGATTGGTGGTTGGTTATCAATCGGTTCTCCTAAAACATTCACCATTCGTCCCAAGACCTCTTCACCAACAGGTACAGTAATTGGCGATCCTGTATCAACCGCCTCCATACCTCTTGTCAGACCGTCTGTCGGATGCATTGAGATACATCTAACTGTATCATCCCCTAGATGTTGCATAACTTCTAAGATAATTGTTTCATCATTGTGCTTGACTTCGATCGCATTATATAATGCTGGTAACTCGCCTTCAAAGTGAATATCTATAACTGCTCCTATAATCTGAATTATCTTACCTTTATTATTAACTATCATGTATTCCACCTTTACTTATTTACTTAAAAAATTTGCACTACCTACAATTTCGCTAAGTTCTTGTGTGATAGCTGCCTGGCGTTTTCGGTTATACATACTAGTTAAGTCTTTAATGAGATCTGATGCATTATTACCTGCAGCGTCCATATTAACCATTCGTGCTGCTTGTTCACTCGTATGCGATTCAGAAAATGCTCTAAAAAGACTCATATGCAGATATAATGGCATCATTCGATCAATAAATGTTGCTAAATCTGGCTCATATTTCTTTTCATTGTTTCGGTTATTATCTTCTAGCTCAACCCCAGTTGCGACTGGAAGCAATCGCTCTACTTGCGGAGTATAACTTAACACATTTTCAAAGCGCGTATATGCAACAAATACTTCTTCCACTTCACCAGACAAGTAGAGATCCGATAACCATTCTGCAAGGTTTTCGGTTCCGTAATAGACTTGTGAATCTGCAATGTCTGTAATTTTACGGATAATATTTTTCTCTCTCTTTTTTAAATAATCATTACCTTTAGATCCTACTACAAGTATCTTTTCATTCTTGCCGTTGTTCATATGTTTCATCGTTTCAGACAAAATGTTTACGTTATAGCTTCCTGAAAGACCACGATCACTTGTAATTATGATATATAATGTATTCTTAACTTTTCTTTCATAATAAAACGGGTGTGTCTCTACTTCTTCTAGATTTCCTATTTCCTCAGCTACACGCTTCAATTTCCCGTAGATAGGACGGACACCTTCCAACTGCCTTCTAGCTTTTTGCAACTTCGTGGAGGCGACCATATCCATCGCTCTTATAATTTGTTCTGTAGAGCGGACGTTTTCGATTCTTTGCTTAATATCTCTCATCGAAGTCACATCGGTACCTCCTTATTAGTTGTATTGATACTGTTTCTTTGTTTCCGTAATCGCCTTATCAATTTCTTTTTCTAGATCTTTTGAAATGTCTCCAGTTTGTTTTATTTCTTCTTTAATGTGTGGAGCATGTTGATTGACATAATTGATAAAGTCTCTTTGGAATCTTAGTATCCGTTCAACTTCAATATCTGTAAGATGCTTGTTGCTTAAAGCATAGAGGATCAATACTTGATCTTCAACTGCCATTGGTCTATACTGCGGCTGCTTAAGTACTTCGGTAATGCGCTCACCTTGATTTAGCCGATCTAATGTGTCTTGGTTTAAATCTGATCCAAATTGAGAGAATGCGGCTAATTCTTTATATTGAGCAAATTCAATTCTTAATGGACCAGCTAGTCGCTTCATAACTGGAATTTGTGCTGATCCACCAACACGTGAAACAGAGAAACCAGGGTTAATAGCCGGACGAATACCATCATTAAATAAATCTGACTCTAAGAAAATTTGTCCGTCAGTAATAGAGATGATATTTGTTGGAATGTATGCAGAAATATCGCCTTCTTGTGTCTCAACAATTGGTAGTGCTGTTAAAGTACCACCACCGTTTTCCTCACTTAGGCTCGCTGCGCGTTCTAGCAGTCTTGAGTGAAGATAGAACACATCACCTGGATATGCTTCTCGCCCAGGTGGTCGACGTAGAAGTAAACTAATTGCACGATAAGCAACAGCATGTTTTGATAAGTCATCATATACGACTAATACATCTTTACCTTTATGCATCCATTCTTCAGCAATTGCACAACCTGCATAAGGTGCAATGTATTGTAATGAAGAAGACTCACTTGCTGTAGCTGCAACAACTGTTGTATATTCCATAGCCCCTGTTTCATTTAGGGTTTTTATAATTCTCGCAATCGTTGATGCTTTCTGTCCAATTGCTACGTATACACAATAAACATCTTTATCTTTTTGATTAATAATTGTATCAATACCAATGGCTGTTTTACCTGTCTCACGGTCACCAATAATTAATTCCCTTTGACCTTTTCCGATTGGTACAAGTGCATCAATAGCTTTAATACCCGTCTGTAACGGTTGATTAACTTCTTGTCTGTCAATTACACTCGGAGCAGGACTCTCAATTAATCTGTACCCATCAGATGCAATTGGACCTTTTTCATCAATTGGTTCTCCTAGTGCATTTACAACACGACCAAGCATACCGTCACCAACTGGGACTTCAGCCATTCTTCCTGTTAATTTAACTGGGTCACCTTCTTTTATGCCTGCATCTGAACCCATAATAACAACACCAATGCTGTCTTCATCTAAGTTTAGTGCCATACCATAAGTACCGTTAGCAAATTCAAGAAGCTCACCACTCATTGCACGATTCAATCCATGAACACGCGCAATGCCATCACCAACTTGAATAACTGTACCAGCTTCGGAAAAATCTAATTCATCTGTATAAGATTTAATTTGTTGTTTTATTACCTTACTAATTTCATCAGGATTAATGATCATTGATAACCTCCTCTCTTCAAACGTTCTTTCATGACATTTAATTTAGTCCTAACTGTACCATCGAAGATTTTTCCATCAACTAAGATATAAAATCCTCCAATCACATCAGGATCATGTTCAGCATGAATGTCAACTTGCATGTTAGTTTGTTTTGTTAATATTTTACGGATTGATTCTAGTTGTTCTTGTTTAAGTGGTTTAGCAGATACGACTCTTGCCTCAATTTTTCCTAAACGTCGATTGGCACGATTAATAAATTCTGCTAAAGCGGGTACTATGAGTGATTCTCGATTCTTCTTTACCATAAGTGATAAAAATCCCATGAGGTGTTGAGAAATCTTACCCGAAAATGCATTTTCAAAAAGGGCGTACTTAGCTGAATCTGCAATGTGGGGATGAGTTAAAAAAGCTTGACTATCATGGTCTAATAACATATCCCTAACTAAAATCGCTCCTTGTAAATCTTCACTTAAGCTATCATTTTCATCAGATAGTTCTATAAGTGCATTTGCATAACGCTCATTTAGTTTTGCCATTGCGTGTCCTCCAACTTAGCTAATGTTTCCTCAAAAATTTTATTTTGAGTTTCATCATCTATGTTTTGAGTGATATATTTTTCGGCCATTAGAGAGGCAAGTTCAATAATATAGAGGCGTGATTCTTCTTTAAGTCGAGCTTTCTCTTTTGAAATACTCTCCATTGAACGTGCTTTTAATTCTTGAGCTTCTTTCCTAGCTGCTTCAATAATAGTTTTACCTTCTTCTTCAGCAGCGAGGCGTGCAGCCTCAAGAATCTCAATTCGTTCATTATCGATTTCTTGTAGTTTATTATCATATTCTGCAATGAGTTCATTACCTTTGGCCATCACAGCCTCTGATTCAGTTAACTTATTCTGAATACGTTCAGCACGATTTTGCAAAAATAGTTTAACGGGTTTATATAGAAGCCAATATAAGATGACTGATAATATAATTCCGTTAAGTAGTTGAACACCTGAAGTGAAAAATGTTTGCAAATCTAAACCAAAAACGCGTCCATCAGGGGCTGTTTGAGCTAAAAGTGATACCATATTAAGCAATTAAAATAGCCTCCTTTCGCTCTGTTCCATCAGATGCATTTCTGCTTAACCTAAGTAGTTAAGTAGAATTGTAACAAGTGGGTTAGCGAATAACATGATGATCGCGATTAAGAGACCATAAATACCAGATGTTTCAGATAATGCTAAACCGACAAACATAGTAGTACGGATAGAATCCGCTGCTTCAGGCTGTCTAGCCATTGATTCTAAGGCTTGTGAGGCAATTTTCGCCTGTCCAAATGTAGTTGTGATACCGTTTAATAGTGCGATTGCTGCCGCGATATGTGCGATAGCGATTACAAATGCTAATGGATCTTGCATATTTAATTCCTCCAATTCAATTCTCATATATTTTTTATAATTTATTTTTATTGTCAATGCATGAAAACATTTACTATTCTGCAGCTGTTTTAACATACATTAGACTTAAAATAACGAAGATATAAGTTTGCAGTGCCCCAATGATCACGTCAAAAAATGCATGAAGTATTGACGGAATTCCAAATTGGACCAACATTGGTGTCAATGCGTAATAAAGCGTAATGATTATCGTTCCTGATAACATGTTACCAAATAGACGGAAACTTAATGAAACTGGCTTGGCTAATTCTCCAATTAAGTTCATCGGAAAGAAAATGAAATGCGGCTCGAAAAATTCTTTTAAGTACTCGCCTTTTCGATGCTTAAAGCCCATGAATAACATAATAACTAAGCTAACAAAGGCCATAGCAAACGTAGTTGCCCAATCTGCAGTTGGTGGTCTAAGTCCAAATATACTGAACAATGCCGACCATAACAGCAACATAAATACCATGAAAAACCAAGGAGCAATATAAGATAGTCTTTCACCTACTGTACTTTTAACAAAATTTTCGAAGATCTCAATTACTGCTTCAATCGCATTTTGAAATCCGCTTGGTACTTCTTTAAATTTCCGAAGCTTGATCCGTGCAATGATAGCTACGATAATTAGGAACAGCATAATAAACCAAGTATTGACGATAGTTTCTGTTATCCAAAATTCATGACCGAAGATTTCTATTCTCCATAGATTATCTATCTCTAATCCCAATCTCTCATCACCACCTGTCTTGAAAATCAATTTAGATTAATTTTTAGCTGTAGATCTAATTGTATAAACAGCTATTTGGAATGAAATAATCCCTACCGCTACACCCCACAAACTGATTTGCGGCACAACTGCTCCTAGAAAAAGCACAACACCAGAGAGTAATAATCTAAGAACATGCTGGATTGTAACATAGTTGCCTGCGGTTTTCTTTTCCATCTTAAGTGCTTTATTGACGGTATATTCTAGGAGAAATACTTTAGTAATACTAACGGCTGAGCCAAGTGCGGCTCCAATTAAAAATGGAAGGAAATCTAAAGAGCGGTGGTAAATGACTGATCCCAACGTACTAATTAATGAAATAGTTATAATGGTTATAACCATTTTTTTGGCTAAACTAGACAGTTTCATGATACCTCTCTTCTCTATAATCTTTCACTGGTCGTTATCAATTATTCTTTGGGAAAATAAAATAATGATTTAAGTGCTGCTCCTGCACCTAGAAGGGAAAAAACTAATAACAACCAAGGAGACGTTCCGAATAGGTTGTCCAGGTATTTCCCCATGAAAACACCGATCAATATCGTCGTTCCTATTGTTACGCCTATTTGTGAGAAGTACGTTAACATTCGCATCATTTCATTTTTTTTAGGGCGCTGTTCATTCCCATCATTTTGTATACTCAAGTTAACGACCTCCCCGCTTAAAAACATGGTATCCTAAAAACAAACAGTTTTAGATACCATGTTTCGCCTGTGAAAATCGTATCATAAAATTTTAGAAAGTGTCAAGAAATAAGCTGATTTCGTTTGAGTCAAGTATTTGTAGGCAATTTTTTCTACGTTAATAATGAAAGCGGATTCATCATTTTAAGGTGACCCCTTGATAAAGTTTTTGCCTTTTTTAAAAACCAGATAACTCCTTTAACACGT
>FZPS01000204.1_pt79 | contig 23052 bp, 19 predicted proteins | sample 1817821 | NCBI WGS metagenome assembly FZPS01 (sample SAMEA104158645, study PRJEB21678) | metagenome | place: Germany | collected 2015-04-21 | reverse complement strand
CACGCGAAAACACTGGGATGAAATGAGCGGTTTTCTCGCCAACTCGATTCGATCCTCAGTGAGTTTCCCCCAGACCCTCAAGGGTTCCCATTCGCTCTTCTCCTCTTCCCCGCTAATAAAAGGGATGACATTGTGCTGCATCTCCGGCCAATCGGAGAGACGTCTCCCCGCGCCTGAAACGGCCTGGTACGTCGTAACAAACACTTCCTCTAACCCGAATTCCCTTAGCGGCGTCAAAGCCGGCACGAAACTTTGGATTGAACAGTTCGGCTTGACAACGATGAAGCCGCGTTTCGTGCCGAGGCGTTTTCTCTGCGCTTTGATGAGTTGCGTGTGGTCGGGGTTGATCTCAGGCATGATCAGCGGGACGTCAGGCGTCCAGCGCATCGCCGAATTATTCGATATGACAGGTATTTCAGCCTTCGCGATGGCTTCTTCCAACTGGATCAGCGCGTCCTTTTCCATATCGACGGCACTGAAGACGAAATCAACCGAATCTTTCAGAAGCGCCATCTCGTCCGTTCCGTGTACAATATATTTTTTGACTCCTTCCGGCATCGGTTCATCTTGTCGCCACCCATCGCCGACGGCTTCCGAGTACGCTTTGCCTTTCGAGCGCGGAGATGCGATCAAGTGCGTTATCTCAAACCATGGGTGATCCTGCAGCAGGAGAACAAAGCGTTGTCCTACATGACCGGTAGCGCCTAAAATGCCGACACGAAATATTCTCATCTATTCAAACCTCATGCTATTCATAATGATTGTATTACTGCCAAGTATAACAATTACCGGTTAGACCTGCACCGCAAGTTTGCTAAAATAGAAACGAGGTAATTTAAAAGTATGGCAAGTCAACGTAAGCAACCGATCGATACATTTCAGAGGCTTGAAGAATTTCTCGGTTACATCAGAGCCATTCTTGAGCGCTCCGCCGGTACGGTACGGCAGTACCGTTACGATCTCGTCCTGTTCTTTCGTTTTCTCATCGCAGACGATCGCAAACTCCAACCGGAGGACGAAGAATGGGCGTCGATCGATATTTCCATCGTCGATGACTCTTTCCTACGCTCTTTGCAGCTGTCCGATCTCTACTCCTACATTACATGGCTTGCTGCGACGCGCAAGACATCTCCCGCGACGAGAGCGAGACGCACATCGTCACTACGGACCTTCTTCGATTACCTGACGACGAAAGCACACGTTTTAGAGGAGAATATCGCGCTGAATCTCGAACTTCCGAAACAGCTCAAGCGCCTACCGCGTTACTTGTCGCTCGATGAAAGCCGCGACTTGTTGCAGGCCGCCTCTGACGATGACTCAAAGCTTTCAACACGCGACTACTGCATTCTGACACTCTTTCTCAATTGCGGCATGAGACTGTCCGAGCTGTGCGGTATCAACCTTTCCGACTGGCGTGAAAACACGCTCGTTGTCTTGGGGAAAGGCGGGAAAGAGCGTACGATCTATCTGAATGGCGCCTGTATCGCCGCCATACGTGACTATCTCCCCGACCGTATTAAACCGATCCCGAACGATCGCGACGCGATGTTTATTTCTCGACTCGGCAAACGGATCACGGATCGCGCCGTCCAGAACATCATCAAAAAATACATTCGGCAAGCAGGACTCGACCCGCAACGCTACTCCACGCATAAGCTTCGCCACACGGCGGCAACACTTATGTACCAGTACGGAGAAGTCGACATCAGAAGTCTGCAAGCGATTCTCGGGCATTCCACGGTCGCCACGACTGAAATATACACCCACATCGATAACAGATCGCTCCACGATGCCGTCGAACAGAACCCGCTCAATTTCGAGCGGAACAGACCGCGTCAGCCAGTTGAAGATGAAGAATGGTAAGTTGAAAACAGCGTGTGAAGAGGCACCCGCACGCCGCATTTGATCATTTCGTGTTCGCCGGACTGATTAGTTGATTTATTCGGCAAAAATACGCGTCAGCTCGGCAACCAGTTCGGATGCGGGAATATCACGAGGCGTTTCATCTCCGATACACTTGAGTTCCACAAGTCCCTTTGCCGCGCCGCGTCCGCAAGTCACGCGGGCATAAACTCCAATGAGCTCCATATCATTAAACTTAACGCCAACACGCTCTTTGCGATCATCGAGGATAACGTCAAACCCGGCAGATTGGCACGCCGTGTAAAGGGCTTCCGCCATCTCTATTTGAGCCTCATCCTTGGTGTTGGGAATGATAATACCGACTTCGACCGGAGCGATTTGTTTAGGCCAGAGAATGCCTTTCTCGCTATGATTCTGTTCAACAATAGCGGCCAAACAGCGGGCGGGACCAATGCCGTAACTGCCCATATAGACAGATTTGCGTTGATTGTCTTCATCCATGTAATAGAGGTCCATAGCTTCCGCGTATTTTGTGCCGAGTTTAAAGGTGTTGCCTATCTCGATACCGTGAGCAAAACGCACAGGACCTCCCTTCTCACTCAGGTCGCCTTCGCAAATACGACGCAGATCGGCAACGGTATCTGCTTCGAAATCAGATAGATTGACATTCATGAGATGGTGATCCGCCTCATTGGCGCCGACAATGAAATTCCTCATAAGCGTCAGCTCCTGATCAAGCAAAACGGGACAGTTGACGCCAACAGGGCCGGCAAAACCCACTGGTGCGCCGGTAGTCTGCTCAACTTCCTCCGCACTCGCGAGAATAATATCGTTTCCGCCGAGTAACTTCATCACCTTATTTTCGTTGACATCATGGTCACCGCGGCAACACACGGCATAGAGTTTGCCGTCAACATTGTAAATCAAGGTTTTGACAAAGCGCTCTTCTGGATAACCTAGGAAAGTCGCCACCTCTTCTATCGTCTTACTTTCGGGCGTGAAGACTTTCTCCATGGGTTTCACCTCTTCCGTGCTCTTTTCTCCCTGAAGAATACAAGGCGCTACATCGATGTTGGAAGCGTAGTGATTGGCGTCATCGATCACCAAGATATCTTCGCCGATATCCGCAAGCGCTTGAAATTCTTCAGAAAGAAGGCCACCCATGACCCCCGTATCGGCATTGACGATGACATAGTCTATCCCCATGCGATCGAATGATCTCTTATATGCATCGAACATATCCATGTATTGCTTGTTTAAACCCTCAAGGTCAAGATCGAACGTGTAAGCATCCTTCATGATGAACTCACGTACGCGGATAAGACCAAAACGCGGTCTAGGTTCGTCGCGATATTTTGTCTGGAACTGGTAAAGGCTAATAGGAAGATCCTTATAGGAACGGATGTGCATTTTGGCAGCGGCGGCGAAGAGTTCCTCGTGCGTGGGACCGAGGACATAAGCGCGTCGGTATCGATCTTTAAGCGAAAACATGCTTTCACCGAAGGTTTCGCGTCTACCGGACGCGATGTAGACATCCTCGGGAATGAGAGCTGGCATCGACAGTTCCAACGACCCAATCGCGTTCATTTCCTCTCGGATAATATTGATCACCTTATTGAGGGCTTTAAGACCTAGGGGCATCATCATGTAAATTCCGGATGCGGACTTCTTGATCATGCCGGCGCGCACCAAAAGATTCCCGCTGATAGAATCCTCATCAGAAGCATATTCCCTCAGGGTGTAAAAAAAGCTTTTCGACAAACGCATTAAAATAGTCCTCGTTAGAGTATTAAATGTAAGCCACCTCTCCCCTATTAATTAAAGCTTTACCGACAAAAAGGCAGGAAGGAGAAAGGTGGCCACAATTTGGTTCTAAATAAAATTTACGTCTAGGCAACCAATGACAATTAACCGTTGGGTGCAGAGGTGTACATGTTTTAAGATCGCATCTTCTCGAAAAACGCCTTGTAAGCGATGTAAGTCATGTAAATATCGATCTTGCTTGCGATCTCGAAGCACGAGTGCATCGAGAGAACGGCAACGCCACAGTCGATGACGGAAATGCCGAGATCGGCCTGATAAATCGCGACCGTACCGCCGCCTCCCTGATCAACTTTGCCTAGTTCACCGGCTTGCCACGGAATATCTGCGTCGTCAAGAAGACGCGTCACTTCGTTGAAGTACTCCGCGTTGGCGTCGGACGTGCCGCCTTTGCCGCCTCTGCCGGTGTACTTGCAGAATGCGATACCGCGCCCGGCATAACTGTGATTCAAAGGATCTGAGACGGACGGGAAGGTAGGATCGTAAGCGACTGCCACGTCGGAAGAGAGCATCGTCGATCGCTCAATGTTGTCCTGCAATTCAATAGCGGAAGGCTCACGACCCAAGATGGAGCGAACCATGCGTTTCTGTATCGACGGAAAAAGCTGTGAGCGCGCGCCCGTGATGCCGCCGGAGCCCGTCTCCTCTTTATCGTAGAGAATGACAAGCGCCGTACGTTTTAAAGGCTGCTCCAAGTCGATGAGCGCTCTCAATGCCGTATAACCGCATACGCGGTCGTCCTGACCATAACCGCCGACAAACGCGCGATCGAAACCGACACAGCGCGCCTTAGCAGCGGGGACGACCTCGATCTCCGCCGTGACTAAATCGCGCTCATTGAATCCGTATTTTTCGTAAAGCAAGTTCAAAATACCGAGTTTGAAACGCTCTTTAATGTCCTCGCCGCCGGGGAACGGAATGCCTCCGATGAGAACGTTGAGCTCTTCACCCGTCACGACTTCGTACGCTTTTTTCTGCATCTGATCGGCACCGAGATGCGGTAGCAAATCAGTGATCGTGAAGACGGGATCGTCCGGATCTTCACCGATACGAAGATTCACTGTCTCACCATTTTTGAGTATGACGACGCCGTGAATCGCGAGAGGTTGGGCGACCCAGTGGTATTTTTTGATACCGCCGTAATAGTGCGTCTTCATAAGCGTCATATCGGCAGCTTCATAGATGGGATTCGTCTTGAGGTCGATTCTCGGCGAATCGATGTGAGCGCCGACGAGATTGAACCCCTCAAGCGGATCTCCCGATCCGATAACCGCGGCGATAAGCGCTTTACCGTGAACCGCTTCATAGACACGGTCACCAAGTTTGAGCGAGCTATTCGGATCAAACTGTTTGAAGCCGTTTTTCTCCAAAAGCTCGACGGAGTAATCGACAAACTCGCGCTCCGTCTTACCTTCATCGAGCGCCACCTTGTAGTCCTCGCAGAAATCCATGATAGCTTTCATCTCTTTCTCATTCTCGGGATTCCAGAGATTTTTGAAAGAAAAGGTCAGCTCTTTACGCATCTCGTCCGCCCTATTCTTCGCGTCCTCCGCTTTACCATTTTTGTCTTGTCCTAATTCGGTCATATGAGTATCCTTTCTCACGATGATACAGAGATAATGATTCCCCCTCAAACAGCATCGTCTAATTATTAATATAAAACAATAAAACGGTCACTCGTCGGAGCAACCGCAATGTTCGTAGTTCTCCTCGTGCTCGCACTGTCCGAGAATGGCGAACTTTTTCGCTCTCTCGGGTGTCATGAGTCCTTCACGAATATAGTAGCTTTCGAGCGCCTTCTTGACTGCCTGCTCGGCGAGCACGGAACAGTGCATCTTAACGGGCGGCAATCCGTCGAGCGCTTCGGCGACGGCTTTATTCGTCACGTCGAGCGCCTCATCCGTCGTCAAACCGATGATCATCTCGGTCGCCATGCTCGACGTCGCGATCGCCGATCCGCATCCGAACGTTTTGAATTTGGCATCTACAATAATATTATCAACGATTTTCAAATCCATTTTCATAATATCGCCGCACACGGGATTGCCGACAGTCCCGGAGGTTGTCGCGTCCTCAATTTCACCCATGTTGCGCGGATTCATAAAGTGATCGAGCACTTTGTCACTGTATTGCATTTACTGTCCTCCAGTTCGCTATTAATAGCGATGTCTAAACCATTATACAGAATCCGTATGATAACGGCGCCAGATCTCGCATTGATAACTCACGAAGACCAACCGTAACCGCCCGCTATCTCCAGATCCAAACTTCCTTCTTCAGGAATTAGAGATGGCAGTACCCCTCGCTTATAATCTGAATAAAGCGGCGACATGTCGCGCAAGCGCTCAACGATTAGCGGTAAATCGATTAAGAAGTGGTTAATCTGCTCATCGGTCGAATCGATTCCGAGCGTAACGCGAAGGGAGCCGTGCGCAATTTCAGCAGGCAAACCGATCGCCAACAGGACGTGCGACGGATCGAGTGACGCAGACGTACAGGCCGATCCGCTCGAACAGGCGTAACCGAACTTGTCGAGGAAGAGAAGAATCGATTCACCTTCGATAAATTCAAATGAAAAATTCGCATTGTTCGGAAGGCGCTCTGTTGCGTGACCGTTCAATTTCGTGTGTGGAATGCGTTCTATTACGCCATGAATCAGCCTATCGCGAAGAGCCGTCTGTCTCTTAGACTCCTTCTCCATGTCGGCAAGTGACATCTCCAACGCCTTGGCGAGCGCAACGGCATAGGTGACGTTCTCTGTGCCGCCTCGTTGTCTCTTTTCCTGCGCGCCGCCGTCGATGAGGCGGTCGATTCGGACACCCTTACGTTTGTACAGGAGACCAATTCCCTTGGGCGCGTATAATTTATGACCGGAAAACGACATCATGTCGGCGTTTAATTCATTCGGGTATACAGGAATGGCGCCAAGCGCCTGTACGCCATCTGAATGGAACAGAACACCCGCCTCACGACAGATCGCGCCGATCTCCTTAATCGGCTGAATCGTTCCGATCTCATTGTTCGCCATCATGACGGAGACGAGAATCGTATCGTCTCTGAGAGCCTCGCGTACCTTTTCTGGCTCAAGAATGCCACGGTGGTCAACATCGAGATAAGTGACATCGAATCCTTCACGCTCCAGAGCCTCCATCGAATGCAACACGGCGTGATGCTCAATCGTCGTTGTGATGATGTGGCGTCCCCTACGCCGGTGCGCGTCCGCCGTCCCCTTGATCGCCCAGTTGTCCGATTCGGTGCCGCACGATGTAAAGAATATTTCTTCAGGATGAACATCGAGACACGCGGCAATCCTCGCTCTGGCGTCTTCCAAAAGCTCCGCGGCTCGGTGACCTTCTTGGTAGAAAGAAGACGGATTTCCATAAGATTCTTTGAGTAACGTGGCGACGGTGTCGATCACCTCAGGACGTGGCAGTGTAGTCGCTGCATGGTCAAAATAAATGCGCGGCCGATTTACTGACTCGCGCATACGTTCTTCAAAAGTACTATTCATCCCCTAAGTAAACCTCGCGTTCAGCAGTTCTTGTCTACTGCTTCCCATTCTCGACCAATAGCAACCATCCTACAGTCTCGAATGTTACCACGAAGTCATAGATTTTGCACACGACAGGCTCCGGAAGCCTTCCTACATATCGGTCTCGATTTTTAACGCATCAAGGATGTTGCCTTTTCGTACTGTACGCGACCCTAAGTTCATGATGAGCATCACGACCATCACGACAGCGACGGCAGATAAGAAGAATGTCAGATACGGGATTCTGAACGAGAACTCAACCGCCACGCCGATGGCTTGATGAACGCAGAGACTTGTCAACACTGCGAGCGGGATACCATAGAAAACGATTTTTAGTGAGTAAAGGAAACTTTCAACTCTAAGCATCCGCCTAAAATCTCTCTCGTCCATGCCAACGGAGCGAAGAACCGCGAACTCGCGTCGACGGCTACGCAGTGACGCCGACAAGGTGTTGTAAATATTGGCGATCACAATCAGAAAAATGATGGCAAGGAAACAGTAGATGATCATCGATGACAACGACACCAGATCTTTCGTCGATTGCACATCGGCGGCCATATTGAAGACATACCCTTGAAGATTTTCTTCGCGGATTCTCGTTTCTAGCCTTTTGATTAACGGTTGAAGTTGATTTTTTTCAGCGTTAGCGTATAGAGTAACATCCAAGCCCAAACCTTCTTTAGCCAAAAGATCGAGCGTTTCCGGAAGAACGACTAGATGAAGAGTCGTTGACCTCAGAGCACAGAAATCTAATCCCTCCGTCAAAAATTCAGCAACCTCAAACGTTATCGGCGACTCATCATGACCCTCTCTCGGCATCAGTGTAATCTCAGACGGAGCCTGATCGAAGATGTCCTGCGCGCGACGGTGTCCCTCTTCTTCATAAAAGAATTGATTGACGAGCACAGCGCGCTTCCCTTCTAAACCTTCCCTCGATACATCCCATTCACGTAAAAGCCGATCGAGCGTCATGGTGTCAAAGCTCATAATGGCTACTTGAATGCTGCCGTCTATAACATCCAGTCGCTCGGCAAAGTGATCACTGCTATGTGATAAATGATGATTCAATGAGTAAATGATGTATCCGTCTTTAATCAAGTCAGTATCCAAGAGCGCCTCCCACCGGTTAAAATCTTTACTGTCTTCCAGTTGGATTCCGCACACTTCAATATCATCTTGTCCGAGAGTGAATCGACGCATACTCAGATTTAAGAAATGCATTAAACTGCTCAGTGTTAAAAAGAGAACCATACTGAAGACTAAGACGACGAGCGCCCCTCTGAAACGGCGTCTGTTGCGGCGCATATTTTTCCAGGCGATCTCCCCTCCCGCGCCGAACAGGCTGCTAACGATTTTGGGACTTTTTAATCTTTCAGATTTAACTTTGATGTCCTCTTGCAGACGAACCCCGGCGAGCGGTGATTTTTGAGAAGTGCGTACAACAGGAATAACAGAGGCGATGAATAGCGTCACGAGCGCCGCGACGGCGATGATCACGAGCGTGAGAGGGTCCCACGTTAACTGCATGGTCACATCTGTCTCTAAGATGTTTTGCATTTTAGGCGTCATCACCTTAAGGAGCACCGTCATAACAGCAAGACCTGTCACGATTCCAAACGGCATCCCGATAAAGTATAATCCGAGACCCTCAGTCAACGACATGATCCACTTTTGACGGCGCGTCATGCCGATGCTTGAGAGAACAGAGAGATCGCGTATGCGACGAGAAAGGCTTATAAGAAATCCGTTTTGAATCAGCGCGACACCTACCAAGGCGACAATCACGAGCAGACTGTACGTGCCGGCCTTCATCAACAAGCTCATCTCGGATTGAACTGTTGGATAATAATGTGTCAATTCGAGTTGGTTATACTCCAGATCATGCAAACCGCTGCAAAAATCATTTAGTTTCTTAGTCGAAATGTCTTTGATCACGAAACCTGCCCACAATCTCTCCGCCGACTCGATCTCCTCGGGTGTCTGATAGACAAAGTACACGCCGCCCCTCATAACGCGTCCAATATTCACATTCTCAACGATGCCCACAATCGTGATCGGCAAGTCTCTGTCCTTCGTGTATTCGAACAAGCTTTGCACGGATTGACCGTCTTCACCGGGTAGAATGTATTCGTTAGAAGGGTAAGCGTAATAATTCGGTTGATGGAGATCGATGACGACCTTCTGACCGATCTTTAATGACTTATCTTCATGGCTGCTCACGCGTCTCGTGATGACTGCCTCACCCTCATATGCGGGCAAACGCCCCTCAACGATTCTTAGAGGAACGGACTCTTTCATCGCCTCCGGACTGATTCCTGCCACGATAAAATGAATGCCGTGATCTTGGCCGATCTTCTCGACGCCCATGAGAGATAAGAGAGTTCTCTTTTCTACCAGCTCCCGGTTTGGAAGCGTCTCGAGTCTCTCGCGGCTGATATCTCCAACGGCGATATGTGAATCGCCGTCCTTCTTGATCGTAGCGTCTCGGAAAAAACGGTAAACAGAATTTGAGAATAAAAACAGGCTCGTCATCAAGGCGACGCTAAGAACAATGCCCGCCAAAATGACAACGCTGATGGATTTGTTCCTCTTTATGAACCGAACGGTAAGCTTTTGGATGATATTCATTTTCGCACCCGTTCATCTCTGACGATTTTTCCGTCTTTTAACGCGAGGATGCGCTTCGCGCGCATCGCGATACGTTCATCGTGCGTAATAATCAAAATCGTCTGATTGAGACGTTGATTGCTATCGATCAGCAATTCGACGATCTCGCGGCTGGCATCCGAATCGAGGTTCCCGGTCGGTTCATCGGCGAGAACGATTGCGGGCGAATAGATGAGCGAACGACCGATCGACACACGCTGCTGCTGACCGCCTGACAATTGATTGGGAAGATGGTTGAGACGATCATGGATGCCGAGCTGACGGACAAGCGCATTGAACTTGTCATCATCCACTTTCTGGTGATCGAGCAAGAGCGGAAGTTTAATGTTTTCCTCGACGGTCAGTATGGGTATGAGGTTATAAAACTGGTAGATCAGCCCGACTTGTCGGCGGCGGAAGATCGCAAGTTTTTCATCCGAGAGTTGATAAATGTCCTGATTGTCGATGAGAACCTTGCCGTCTGTCGGTCTGTCGACTCCGCCGATCGCGTGCATCAACGTGCTTTTGCCTGAACCGGATGGCCCGATGATGGCGACAAAATCGCCTTTTTCTACGCTGAAACTGACGTCATCAATGGCTTTGACAAGTGTCTCATCTTTTCCGTAGTATTTCTTAAGGTTTTGAACTGAGAGAATATCCATAGCGCCCTCCACTGAATCCAGTGTATAGGCTCAAAGTGACCGACAGGTGACGATTAAAGTGAGAGAATCGTCACTTTACGCATCTAATCAGTTGAATTATTTGTTTAAGGGAGATGATCAACGACAGAACACTCACTTATATCGTTTTGATCGCGAAACAACGTAAAGTTACTTGGGAAATCTCATGCGGAAGGCGGTTAAGCCCTCTCCGCTCTCAACTTCAACCTGTGCCCCCTGTTGTAGGGTAATCGCGCGACAGATGGCTAAACCGATGCCGACACTGTCTTCATGCGCGTGGCTTCCGCGATAAAAGCGTGTAAATAAATGCTGCATATCTTGAGGAGCGATTTCCCCTTCATTCGTAATCTCAATAGCTGTCGTCATCGGGCCGTCTATCACGCGGATCTCAATCGCTTTGCCGATGGGGCCGTGTTCCGAGGCGTTTTTGAGAATGTTGGTGAGCGCTTCTGCCGTCCAGTTGCGATCAACTTCGATGACTGTCTCTATTTGACCGCTCAAACGGACAGGCTGCTCTTTAAGCTCAAAGTTGATCTGCATCGGCTCAAGAGCCTGCAGTAAGAGTTGATGACATGTGATGTTTTCTTTTGAGTAGACAATGGATTCCGCATCAAGTTTGCTGAGAATTAAGAGATTGCGAACGAGCCAATCGAGCCGGTTGATCTGTCGTCCCAATCGATGCACAAACTCAACTCTTTGTGTCTCATCTAATTCGCTGTCCTTTAGAAGTTCGATCAGCACATTCATCGATGTGATGGGCGTTTTAAGCTGGTGCGAGATATCGCTCAAGGAATTGGAGAGCCACACTTTATCGCGTAAAAGCGCGTCTGCTTGTTCTCGATAGGAAATGACCAGCTTGCCCAAATCGGACGACAAGACTTCGAGTTCACCCTCCTCAAATGCTCCAAAGTCAAAACGATAATCGCCTTGGAGAAGGCGGCGCAGTTGCATCGTTAAATCGACAATTTTCCTTTTACGATGTTGAGAGTGCGCATAAGCGATGCATCCTAAGATTGTGAGCGTCACGATCATCATTGCGCCCGCCAGCCAATGGATGAAGAAAATTGATGCGACACTCGCGATCAAACAGAGAATCAGTATAATTCGCAGCGACTTTTTCATTACTCACCCGCGCGATAACCAAGACCGCGTATCGTCTGGATGAGTTCACCTTTCGTATCCTCGATTTTCTCGCGGATACGCTTGATATAAACACTCAACGTATTGTCAGATACAAACTTGCTGTCAATATCCCAGAGGTGATCGAGAATCTGTTCGCGCGTTAGCAGCTGTCCTTGATTCTGCATGAAAAAAAGCAACAATCTATATTCAAGAGCGCTTAAGGTAACCTCATCGGATCCGTTGAAGACACGTGCTTTGGACGGATCAAGTTTGATATGACCGAGAGAAAGAATCTCTACGCTCTCCTTCTTCTCCCGTCGCATCAGAATACCGCGTATGCGTGTCAAGAGCTCACGAAGGCGAAATGGTTTCGTGACGTAGTCAACGGCTCCGAGCTCCAATCCCATCACGACATTCGCCTCGTCATCCATGGCCGACAAGATCACGATCGGGATGTCGTGTCCCTGAAGTGCACGGCAAATCTCATAACCGCTTCCATCACGAAGGCCAAGATCCAGCAACACTAAATCGAAATCGTTTTGTAAGGCGCTCAGCGCGTCTTTGACGCCCGTGCAATGCTCGACGTCATAGCCTTCTTCGCTCAGTGAATAGCTCAGCGCCATCGCGATCGTTTGATCATCTTCAACAAACAAAATCCGATTCATACATCTCACTTTACTAAGTTTTTCAATATACTACAACAGCGGAAGTCATACCGCGATGCTTCACGGTTTTTGTGTTGGAAGAGCGGACCGTCTGTGTGGAGAAGGTAATGAGCTCACATAGACGTTGTAATTGATCAAAACTATTTCTCTTGCTCGCGTAGACGTTCCCTGAGGCTGTCCACGTAGTTCATCCATTCAATGATGCGCTTTTCGTATCCGATGTCTTTTGCCTTGTAGTAGAGAACATCAGACGATTCCTCCGGCAGAAAAGTCTGACCGGAAACGGCCGAGGGAAAATCGTGACTGTATTCATAGCCCTTGGCGTATCCGAGTTCTTCCATACCGGCGACGGGCGCGTTTCTGAGATGAAACGGGACTTCTCCCGTGTCGCGTCTTTCAACGTCCGCCATCGCCTCTTTGATCGCTAGATAAGCGCTGTTCGACTTAGGGCTCGTCGCGAGCGCGATAACTGCCTCAGAGAGAATAATGCGAGCCTCGGGGAGTCCCACCATGACCGATGCTTGCCAAGCCGACAACGCGATCGTGAGCATCTGCGGGTTCGCCAATCCAACGTCCTCCGCCGCAGCGATCACGATGCGACGTCCGAGAAAATTGAGATCTTCTCCGCCTTGCAGAGCGCGCGCCAAATAGAGCACGGCGGCATCGGGATCGCTGCCGCGTATCGATTTGATCATCGCCGAAATGTTGTCATAATGCTGTTCGCCGTCGCGATCATAACGAGCGATCTTCTTTTGCATCGAATCGAGGACGATCTCCCTCGTCAATGTGATCACACCCCTGTCGTCAGGCAGTGTCGTGATCGCAGCCAGCTCAATGCCGTTGAGCGCCACGCGCGCGTCGCCTCCGGACAAATCGGCGACCATCCCGAGCGTTTTATCGTCGACTTTGATATTGAGTTCTCCGAGTCCCCTCTCCTTATCTTCAATCGCACGACGCATGATGACGAGGATGTCATCTCTTGTCAAGGGATACATCTGAAATACGGTCGAGCGCGATACAAGCGCCTTATTGACCTGAAAGAACGGATTCTCAGTCGTTGCGCCGATCAGGATTAAACGACCGCTCTCAACGGACGGAAGAAGCGCATCTTGTTGCGCCTTGTTGAAGCGGTGGATTTCATCGATAATGAGAACGGTTCGACCGCTCGGAGTCAAGATGGGATTCTCCGTGTCGGCGATGACATTTTTGATGTCGGCGACGCCCGACGTCACGGCGTTCAATTTTCTGAACTGTGAACTTGTCGAATGGGCGATCACGCGCGCAAGAGACGTCTTGCCTACTCCCGGTGGCCCGAAGAGAAGAATGGAGGAAAGGCGATCTGCCGTGATCATACGCCACAGCATCTTCCCTTCTGCAAGAATGTGACGCTGACCGATAAAATCGGCCAGCGTCGTAGGCATCATGCGATAAGCAAGCGGCTCCTGCCACTTGCTCGAAGATGTCTGATTACTTGAGGTCATCGTAGAGCGGGAATCGATCGCACAACGCGGCGACGCGCTCACGTATCTCGTCCTGATTCTCGTCGAAATCGTGAACGGCCATGGAGATCAGCGCGCCAATCTCACGCATTTCCTCTACGCCCATGCCGCGAGTGGTAACTGCAGGTGTCCCGAGGCGAAGACCCGATGTAACCATCGGCGATTCTGTCTCGAACGGCACGGTATTCTTATTCGACGTGATATTGACTTCGTCGAGTCTCTCCTGCAACATGGCGCCTGTCACGCCTGTGCCCTGGAGGTTGACGAGGAGCAAATGCGTATCGGTACCGCCGGAGACGAGCTTCAGACCGTTATCGACGAGTGCTTCGCCGAGCGTTTTGGCATTTTTGACGACGTTCTTCTGATACTCCTTAAAGGACGGTTCAAGCGCTTCCTTGAAAGCGACGGCCTTAGCCGCGATGATGTGCATCAGGGGTCCTCCCTGAAGTCCGGGGAATACGGCCGAATCGATTTTTCTTCTGTATTTTTCTTTACAGAGGATGATGCCGCCTCTCGGCCCGCGGAGCGTCTTGTGCGTCGTCGACGTCACGAAGTCGGCATACGGGACGGGATTCATATGGAGACCCGCCGCGACGAGTCCGGCGATGTGAGCCATATCGACAAAGAGCAATGCCCCGACCTCATCGGCGATTTCACGGAACTTCGCAAAATCAAGCTTGCGCGGGTAGGCGCTCGCGCCGGCGACGATCATCTTCGGCTTCACTTCGAGAGCGCGTTGGCGAATATTCTCATAATCAACCTGCTCCGTATCGGGCATGACCTGATATGCTTCCGCATGGAAATACTTTCCGGAGATGTTGATTTTCATACCGTGCGTCAGGTGACCGCCGTGCGAAAGGTCAAGACCCAAGATTGTATCGCCGGGATTGAGCATCGCGAAGTAGACGGCAAGGTTCGCGGACGCGCCGGAGTGAGGTTGCACGTTGGCATGTTCCGCACCGAACAATTCTTTCAGGCGGACGATCGCGAGATGCTCCACGACGTCGACATATTCACACCCACCATAGTAACGTCTTCCGGGATAGCCCTCGGCGTACTTGTTCGTGAGAACGGAACCCACGGCATCCAGGACTGCCTGGCTGACGAAGTTCTCGGAAGCGATGAGCTCAAGTTTCGTCTGCTGGCGACTGAGTTCTTGCATGATCGCTCCGTATACTTTGGGGTCGACACTTTTGATGTTTTCGTATGGCATAAATTCCTCCTTAAGGCAAAATATCGTACCACCGAATATCGTATCACAATTCAAGATAAGGTGTGGGGAAAAATGCCCAAACATGGCGCGTCAAACGTGGTTGAAGTTATGATTAATCGCCCTCATCAAATGTGAGATCGATAAGCTTCGTCGATATTTTTTCACAGGACATCTCGACGATGGCTTCCACATCGATTCTCGTTTCCGCCCTCTCGGCATCATAGAGAGAGGGGTGCGTCTTCGGATGTTTAGACACAAAGACGGTACAACAATCATCGTACGGGAGAATCGACGTCTCGAACGTCCCGATTTTCCGTGCAAGCGCGACCGTATCATTTTTATCCATGCCGATCAACGGCCTGAAAATCGGCAGATCAACGACTATATCGGTCGTCATGAGAGCTTCCGCCGTCTGACTGGCAACTTGCCCTAGACTCTCTCCCGTAATAAGCGCTTTCGCATTGCGCTCAATTGCGAGCTTTTCGGCGACGCGCATCATGACACGCCGCATAACGATCGTCAGCATGTCTTGAGGTACTTTATCGTTGAGTTCAAGCTGTATATCGGTGAAATCGACGACATGAAAAGCGATGCGTCCCGCAAAGCGCGATAGAATCCGGGCGAGCTTCTCGACCTTGTCGAGCGCCTTTTGGCTCGTATACGGAAACGTGTGAAAGTATATCGCCTCAAGAATCATGCCTCGAGACGCCATCATGTAACCGGCGACGGGACTGTCGATCCCTCCGGAAAGGAGAAGCATCCCCCGTCCGCTCATACCGACGGGGAGCCCCGCATGACCCGGGATCGTCTCATGATAAATGTAGGTCTTCTCACGAATCTCAACGTGAAATGTAAGATCCGGCTCATGCATAAGTACTGAAAGCTGCTCGGGGAATTTTTCAAGGAGAATCGCGCCGAGTTCACTGCTCACTTCATAGGAAGACAGAGGAAACGATTTGTCGACGCGCTTCGTCTCAAACTTGAATGTCCTCCTCCCTGCCCCCGCCAACACGTCAGCCGCATACTCTTCCACGACGCGGACAAGAATTTCCCAGTCAGATTCAAACTCTATGGCAGGACTGATCGAAACAATGCCGAATACACTCGAAAGCCGTTTCGCGACTTCTTGCATAGGAGGGTTACCTGAAAGAGCATGAATCCAAATGCGGGAGTGGCTCTGAACAATGGAAAACTCGCCGAGATCATTGATTCGACGCTTCATGTTGCTGATAAGTCTCGCAACAAAACGCCCTCGGTTCAGTCCTTTCAGCGTGATTTCACCGATTCTGACAAGAAGGAGCTCGCGGACATTTTCGAACTGATCAGCCACGCGCGCCCCCTCTCCTTTTTCCGTGCATTGCGTAACGGTCATAGAGTTCGGCAATACGCCTAACCAGATGTTCGACATCGTCGGTCGATTGCGTAGGCGCGAAACTGATACGAACGGCGGAAAGAATGGTCTCCTTGTCATGTCCCATCGCCGATAGGACATGATTTTCCCCCGCTCGTTTAGAACCGCACGCTGAACCCGTCGAGATGTAAATATTCTCCTCAGAAAGAGCATTGAGCAACGTCTCGCCGCGAATTCCGGGAAAGGCGATCGATAATACGTAGGGTGAAGCACCGTCAGGAGAAATGACGACGCGCGGAATACGGAGGGCATCGATGCTCCGTAGAAAAAGACTGCGAAGCGAAGCGACATGTTCTCTTTGCTCGTCCATCCGCATGACATGTGATTGTAAAGCGAGCGCGAGCGCGTAGGCTCCCGGAACGTTTTCAGTCCCGGATCGCAGATTCTTTTGTTGGCCGCCTCCATAAACGATCGGACTTAGAGGACTATTCTTACGCTTAAGAAGAACTCCCGTACCTTTTGGGGCACCGAATTTATGACCGGACAGCGAAGCAAGGTCGAGACCCGAGCGCCTGAACGAAAATGGCATCTTACCGCAAACTTGAACGATATCGCCGTGAATAATCGCCTCAGGCGAATATTGCCGGACAAGAGACGTAAGGGTCGAAACATCGTTGATCGCGCCGGTCTCGTTGCTCACGACGATAAAGCTCGCAATACCACACGGAGCCTCTTCGAGAGCCGACCTTAGCGCATTCCTATCGACGACACCCTCATGTGTCACCGCGACAAAATCGACGTCGAAATCGTACTTTTCAGACAGCGCCTTCATCGTCTCGATAACGGCATCGTGCTCACCCGTCGTTGCGAGCGCACGTTTCGGTCGCCGACCAATAGCCGCGGCAGAACCTAAGAGCGCTAAATTAATGGACTCAGTCCCGCCTGAAGTAAAAACAATCTCATCGACAGAGCAGTCAAGACAACGACTGATCATCCTCTTTGCGTCGTCAAGATGAGAGAGCGCACGTAATCCGCCTGCATGTGTCGACGCGGGATTGTTGCCGGACTCGCCGAGCAAGCCGACATAGACAGCCAGGACTTCGGGAAGCACCGGCGACGTAGCGGTTGTATCAAAATCGTAAATCAAAGTTAGTGTCAGTTGATCTCCAGCTTCAACAAGTCGGAGCGAAGAGCGGTCCGAATATACTCGCAAACAATGCCGCTACGACCGTATAGCTGGCCCGTCGCGGCTAACACGATTGTTCTTTTGGGGATTTCAAGCAACGACGCTTCTCTATTTCTGGCAGGTCTGGCAAGCAACTGGATACTCCCCTTAACCGGCAAAAACGCGTACTTGTTGCTCTTTATATCGATCATGCGCTTACCGGAAGCGATGCTCTGCCCCAATTCGGGAAAGACTTGGGCGGAAACGTAGGACGTGCACCATCCGAAAATATGCCCTTCAAACATGACAGGCCACTGCAACATCCAGTAACCGGGATGCTTTACATCGGGAATATTGAATGCCGCATCAAGCTCCGGATCAGGCTCTATATGTTGGACCGGTTGCAGACCGATTCCCTCGTATGACGTCATATTGAGAAAACTGAAAGTCAGAGCATTGAAATGAGGGATCATCAACCGCTCAGGTTCGACCGAAACGAATGTGCCTCTCCCCTTGTGGATCTCTAAAATGCCGTCCGAAACAAGTTCGGAAATCGCTTGTCTGACAGTTGGACGCGATAGCCCCAACTCTTCGCAGAGCGTCATTTCGGATGGAATCCGTTCACCCTGACCATAAACGCCCTCCTGAATTCGTTCGACGATTAATTCACGCAACTGTGCATACAAAGGGACACTGCTGTGGCGATCTAACTTCATCATCTTCGCCTCCTCGGAACTGATACTAACATCATATCATAGATACCATTGTAAACAAGCGGCTCTCATGCTGTAATTTATGACGTCATGATGAGTAATGTATATGGCAGGAAGAGCGCGAAGCAGTGCAGATCATGAAAATGGCAGGTAGCGAATATTGATAATTTCGTCAGAACGCCCCGTATCGACAGCCGCGAACAACATCTCTACTTGAGCGTCCGTCTGATCATGTTCCTCAAGCCATTGCATGGCGACCGATCTGATACGTTCTATCTGACTGACCGATAAGATTCCGTCAACTCCTCCGAAAGATGAGGAAGAGGGCCCTCTTCCCTTGCACTCAATCACATAGATCGTATTTTTGCGACTCGTAATGAAGTCGATCTCGCCGATTTGTTGAACGGCATAGCGATGTTCAAGAATCGTATGCCCTCTCGCGATTAGGTCGCCAGCAACACTGTGTTCGATATGCACACCGCGATCAAAACATTCCTTCGGAAAATCCTTCAAGATTTTTCCGAGAAAACTCATTCGATGTATGGGAGAAGGCCCGTGGGATTGAATCGCATCTATATGCTCTTGTGTACCGTATCCCTTGTGGGAAGAAAAACCATAGATGGGATAAACGGCATCCCAGTTCTTCATCATTCGATCTCGCGTAACTTTCGCGAGAACAGAGGCGGCTGCAACAGCGTTAATACGCGCATCGCCGCGTGTTTCGACCATAACGGGATAATCAAGCCCTTTGAGCGCGACGGCGTCTGTGACGGCGATATCGGGCTCCACGGGCAAGCTTCTCAACGCCTGTCTCATCGCTTCCTTCGTCGCCTCCAGAATGTTGATACGATCGATCTCATGATTCGAAACCATCGCGACCGCCCAAGCAACTGCACGACGACGTATCTCGATATAAAGTGCTTCTCGACGCCTCTCGGTCAATTTTTTCGAGTCATTGAGACCGTAAAAGGTTTCGCCCTCGGGCAAGATACAAGCGGCGGCGACAACGGGACCCGCTAAAGGACCTCGACCCGCTTCATCAACACCCGCAATTAGGCCATAACCGTCTTCGCGCAACATCGATTCATACTTTGCCATCTCGTCGAAGCGGTCGATGTCGCGCTGCGATATTCGGATAGGACGTTGCGATTTGTCATTCCTGCTCACGGCGTCACCGTTTGATTACACATGCCCTCAGTATCATCGGAGGATTCCAGAGGATCTGGAGAAGGCGGCGGCCACTCAAGTGAGATTCGTCCGATACGTCCGGCGCGAAAATCGTCGAGAAGCATCGATGAGAACCTTGCCGTGTCAGGCACACCTTCTCCCAGAATGCATCCCATGCGTACTGCACACGAATCAAAATCCGATGCGGCGTCACCATCGACTTCGCCGTAACGCGCGGCGGTTTCATCGTTGTAGTCTCGGCGAAGGCGAACCAATAACTTACGAGCCACTTCTTCAAGCGGAAGAATCGTATCGCGAATAGCGCCCGTTGCCGCCAATCCGAACGCCTCATCCTCATCAGCTAGTTTAGGAGGCAGAATGCCCGGCGTATCGAGCAGATGGAGTTCCGACCCGGAGCGAAGCCAGTTTAGAGATCGCGTGACACCCGGCCTCGATTCGACGACCGCCGACTTCCTCCCAACGAGTTTGTTGATGACGGTCGATTTCCCGGTGTTGGGAATCCCGACGACGAGCACACGCAACGCGCGCGCGATTCTCCCCTGTCGCTTAGCTTTCTCTAGGAGCGGTCGATGAAAGTTGAGAAGACGTCGTCTGATCAGTCGAATATCCGCATCCGCATGAAGATCACATGCAATCGTGGGCACCTCCAAATCAAAGAAGAATTTTAGCCAACGGTTGGTCGCTTCACGGTCTGCCAGATCGGCATGCGTAAGAAGGAGTAAATAAGGCTTATCCGGTGTCAAGAAATAATGGAGGGGATTTCGACTTGCAAAAGGTATTCGCGCGTCGGCGACTTCCAGTACAGCGTCGATATGTTTCCAAACCTTCTTAAGCTCACGCGTCGCGCTCGCCATATGGCCAGGATACCAGTGGATCTGTTTGCGATCACGTCCCTTAGTCATTGAAACCGCTCCTCTGTACTCTTTTCTAAATGCATAATCAGTATAGATTAAATTGCGGAATGACGCTCGATTTGACGACATAAGAAAGAACGACCTCCGTTCGGTCGTCCTATTCTCCAAGTATTCATCGACGGCACAGCCGGTTTCTCTCTGTGCGCTGCGATCTCCGTTACTTATTGCTTGTGGGTAGTTTCTCGCGAACACGAGCCGCCTTACCGACGCGATCGCGCAGATAAAACAGCTTCGCACGACGCACACGACCTTTACGCAGAACATCAATCTTCACAACCTTAGGCGAGTGAAGCGGAAAAACGCGCTCGACGCCGACGCCATACGCGACACGGCGTACGGTTACCGTCTCATTCAGTCCTGCTCCCTTACGTCCGATCACCGTTCCCTCAAAAACCTGAATCCGTTCACGCGAACCCTCGGTGATCCTGAGATGAACATTGACGCGGTCGCCGATCTCGACGTTTTCGTAATGATCGCGCAGATATGGTTGCTCAACCGCTTTAATATAGTCCATATTGCGTACCTCCTTTATCTATTCGTTGGATGTTCTTGCACGCAATTGCAGCGGACCACCCGTTTTTAAACCTTATGCATTGTATCAGAAAAGAAAACCTTCGACAAGTACGAACAGATCGACTCTTTGCATCTCAGGATTTGAGCTGAATGCCAAAGTAAACCGGACGATGAGAGGTGCGGAAAAACCGATTTACTTTGGCATTTATTTCTCAATATACTCGCTTATTTGCCATCCCAGCCATAGTAGCAAAGCTCAAAAAACTGCTTGCTCTTGGCAAGATCCATATTGGCAGGCGATAATTTCGTTGCCATGCCTTGCAATGAAATCTCCGACCAACGCGGTATATTCGCCAAATAGGCTACTTCATCGATGCCTGCTTCCTTGAAGGTGTTGTACAGACCTAGTTGGGAGTTAAATTCCTGGATGTGGTGAACCAGCTGTTCCAAGAGTTCATCGTCCGTACCGCTGTAACCTAGCCTCCTCGCTATGCAGCTGTAATTTTCATTTGGACCGACGAACTTCATGGAGTAAGGCAACATGATTCCGCACACGATTCCATGTGGAAGATCGAACTCCGGACCGGGATGATCGTAGGAGTGCACAATGCCCGTAAAAGAATTCGTAATGGCTACACCGGCCAAGGAAGCTGCCATATGCACCTTATCTCTGGCCTTCTTGCGACAGCTTTCGGAAACATTTGAATTCACTGCATCGGGTAGGGATTCCAAGATATCGAGCGCCGCCTGTGTCGCCACGGCGCGCGAATACATATTCGCATTCATCGCCGTCGTCGATTCGACGGCATGCCCCAAGGCATCCAGAGCAGATTGAACGAGAACATGAGTCGGGAGACTGTCTGTGAAATCGGGGTCAATCACGGCATATCGCGGGATTAACGTATTGGAGAGCAAAAGGCTCTTGACACGAGTTTCCGGATCAATAAATACGGCTGCCGATGACGTCTCCGACCCCGTACCGCTCGTCGTCGGCACAAAGACGCTGACCGCCTTCTTGCCGAGCTCAGGAAGTTGAAAGGGTTTGAGACTGTCTTCAAATGACATATCAGGATTTTCATAGAATAGGCAGAGACCTTTGGCAACGTCCATAACACTGCCGCCGCCAATGGCCAAAATCATATCGGGCTGAAATTCATGCACCGCGTCCAAGTTGTCAAAAAGATCGCTGATGAAAGGCTCGCGATCAATCGTCGCGATATAGCGCACCTCCGTTTGAGTCCCTTCGAACAAATCTGTCGCGATTTCCTTTACGACGTCTGAATAGCCGACAACTGCTACGCGCTCCTTATTCAGAGTTCTGACAAAGGAGATCGAACCGCGGCCGCAAATAAAGGTTGGCATATGAATGTGGCTAAAACTTTTCTTCATGGCATGTCCTCCATAACCTGTTAATTGTCGTTAAAACTAACGTTTTTCAAGGCGCCCCATTCTGCAAACGGGGCGCCTTCGACCAATTCTGTATAAACTCAGTATTCTATGGCAGATAACTTGCTGGCGCCACATTGGTTGCCGCTCATGTAAAAGTGTATCGTCTGCTCAAAAGTGATCGGTTCATCGGCGGGCGGAAAGAACCCACCCGTCTCCTTATTGAGCCGCATCACGTCGCCGCCGACCACACGACTCACCTGAAGCAGGGTAACGGCCTTTTCAATGGAACCGCCGCTGATTACTGCATTCGCTTCCGGCACGTCGTCGACAAGCAGAACACCTTCGCTACCGTCTTGACCGCCAAACTCAAACGTAATGGTTGAACACTTAATGCCGTGTTTCTCCGCGGTTTGAATCGTCAGCATGCCATCGACCGCCGCGTTGCCGCCGCCTTCCCAGGCCATGATCAGACCGTCGGCGTCCAGATACTCGGCAAGCTTGACGCACATATTTGCATTGCGCAGTTTATGCCAGTTTGTCGGATTGTGACTGCGGCAGAAAATGACACCTCTAAAATTGAGCTCCAAACCATGCAAACGGTAAAGCTCCAGCAAAATGGGGTGATTCACATGACTGTAGGTCGGCACCTTAAAGGCGGGCCATACATAGTTGCCGCTGACTACCGCGCCGTCCAGCATCTCATTGGGGTGAAGCAGCGTCGGCACAATATCGTCGATCGGAACGCCGTAAAGCAAGGTATTGGCATACGGTCCTTGGT
>FZPS01000181.1_pt133 | contig 23076 bp, 16 predicted proteins | sample 1817821 | NCBI WGS metagenome assembly FZPS01 (sample SAMEA104158645, study PRJEB21678) | metagenome | place: Germany | collected 2015-04-21 | reverse complement strand
CTTCCAATAGACTTGTATCAAAATCAATATAGAAATTACAGGTTCCTACACTACCTACTTTTCCTACATTTGAAAAGCTAACAGGTACTGTTACTGTATCTCCTGTATTACCTGTAACCTTTCCTATCTCAACAGAAAGCTCTCCAGTTGATACGCCACCATCTTTAATGGTTACGCTTCCTGGAACAAAATTAACTCCTGTTATTCTCTGCATGTCGGCATCACCAAATGCTCCACTAGTCTGGAAGCTTAAGTTGGCTGTTTTTCCTGCAGAACCCTTGATCTTGAAAGTTATGTTAGCAAATACTCCATCCTTAGTTATAAGCTCATCTCCAAGAGTTTCATCTAGGAAGAGAAAGCTTATATAACCATTATTGATTTTACTGGCAAAATTAATGCCTGCGTTGGTTATAATATTACCTGCGGATACAGATACCGCTTCCAATAGACTTGTATCAAAATCAATATAGAAATTACAGGTTCCTACACTACCTACTTTTCCTACATTTGAAAAGCTAACAGGTACTGTTACTGTATCTCCTGTATTACCTGTAACCTTTCCTATACTTACCTCTAAATTATCCGTTGCTGTATCTTGGCTAATGGATAAGTTTAATACAGGATTATTACTTACACCAAAATCAAAGGTGAGTGACCTTTGTCCTAATGCCAGTGTCGATAAATAACTGCTTAAAAGGGTTACAGTGTTTCCTGAAACAGTATAATGTGTATTCCTTGTAAGCCCTGTGATACCATTGAAAGTATTTCCGTTTGGTGTTAATGCTACGGTTATATTTCTTGGATTAGACTTGTTGAAAACTGCAGATTTTGGTGATATTTCAGGATTATTGGTGGGTTGTTCATCATCAGTAGGTGATTTACCAAACACTAAAGTGCCGCTCAAAAAGGCAGCAACCTGGTCCCATACCTCATAGGAGCCAGCTGATTTATAGGAAAAATCATTGGCCTGGTTATAATTACTCCAATCACTTCTTGATACCCTGGTTTGAATTTCAATATTTCCTCCTGGTGCAAGACTACCAGCATCTGATGTAAAACCTACTTCAATATAAGTATCTGCATTAGCTACAGACTGACTCATATTTACTATGGTGCCGGTAATCTTATTAGTCATTGTTGAATGGTTGCCCCCATTCAACATTCCAGCATAATCACAATAGAAAACCTGTGATTTATCTGCATCCTTTGTGTAATAATACCTTAACTTTAACTGTGAAAGATTAACTGGTGAACTACTCGTATTAACCACTTTATATTTAATATTAATGGTATTAGAGTTAGTTCCTGTGTTTCCATTATTAAACTGTACTTCTATTCCTGATGGTGCTGCAAGAGCTATTGGCTGTGGAATAATTAATGAAAACAGCATTAATAATGATAAAAGAGAAGCAATAAATTTTCGCTTTTTCATGATAAATATAACCTCCTTTTTTATAATTACTTACAAAAAATCGTACAGTAAAACCCTTACTAGTATTTTCTCTCTGCTATCTTCACCTCCCTTTATTAATTTAAGGGTTTTCCTTGTTTGACTTTTTATAATTGCTAACCTCTGTTATTTTTAGCACTTATTTTTGATATAACAAGACTTATTGTGCTAATTTATGTAATTTTATCCCTTTTAATTTAGTTATACCACAGACTCCTCAATTTTACAATCATTATTTGTTATTATTTGCCATGTTTCTCCATTCTTATTGGTAGTAATCAAAAAATTAGCTACAAACTCTTATAAACTTATGTTGTAAAATAGTGACTAATGTACAATTGTAAGAAGTAATTATTTATTGCACTTATCCTTAAAGGAGGGTTTTTTGTAATAGGATAAACCTTCCTATATACAAAAAAGCCACTGTAGAACGTTTCTACAATGGCTAGTAATTACATATATTTGGTTGTAAATATTATCCTCTTATATATTGTTGCCTAATCAAAGCTGATTCCCTGCCCTTCCAGGTTATTCATAAAATGATCTTCATGGCTACCACCTATTTGACCATATACAGACATATGCCCATGTCTATCCATGGTAAAAGTCATGTAGGCATCTGAATCACTACCGACGATATCACAGAAACCCTTCAACTCTTTATGCATATCAGTTAATTTTCCAACTACTGAACAATTAAACTCTTTTAACATACAAAAACTCGATATACCAGAAAAACTACCAGACTTTACTTTTATATTGAATATAAAGTAATCTTCAACTGTATACAAATATTCTATTTTCAGCTCATTATCTTATGTATCAATTATCATATCTTCCTGTATTATTTATATATCCCCCACCTAAATTATTTGAACTTAAAATCATCAAATGTATCTATAATCTCATAATAATTAAAAGTACCAGTGCCCCATACTCTCTAACAAAGAATGTATGATAATCCTCTACTTCCATATTATACACAGTAACCGATTCTTCTAGGTTTTTATATTTCTATTTTATTGCAGTTAATCTCCTAGCGTCAATAGTGTAAAAATCATCTTCAACCATAACCTTTTCTGCCGATTCTACTATGTTTATCGTATGGGGTAGGTTTGTCCATGGGTTTTTCCCTTATAAAGTAAATCAAGCCTTATTATTCATACTACAATACATTCATGTACCTATTTTCCTATTGGCAAAATCACTTGTATAGACTGCTTACCATATTACTGCTATAATTAAATTAACTTTATATTATATAAGTAGTAACTGACACCATGGAAATTGATAGGAGACCAAAATGAAAAAACTTTATTTACTAATATTATTAGCGACAATATTTCTTTTTACAGGATGTTCATATATAGAACACACTAAAGGGGCCGATTCCAAGACTAACCATATTGAAAATGAAGAACTTTATGAGGATAATAATTCGAATATAGATAGGATTGAAGAAAAAGACATAGAAACTCATAAGATAAAAGATGATTTACAAACCAATAATCAGACCACTACTAGTGATATCGAGAGTATACTAAAAATACATATAATTGACGTTGGCCAGGGAAATTGTGTATTAATTCAATCTAATGACCAATATATGCTCATAGATGCTGGAGATTGGGATAAGGGTAATCTTGTTGTTGAATATCTTAAATCTCTAGGTATTGTTAAACTTGATTATTTGCTAGCAACCCATCCCCACAGCGACCATATCGGTGGTATGGCTGATGTAATAAATAATTTTCAACTTGATAAGCTTATAATGCCAAATGTAATCCACACAAGCAAAACTTTTGAAAATTTGCTAGACACAATCTCTGATAATAATTTAAGAATAACTAAGCCAATAGTAGGAACAGAATATAGCTTGGGCAGTGACCAATTCGTTATTATCGCCCCTAATAGGTCGGACTATGATAACTTGAATAATTATAGCATTGGAATAAAGCTAACTAATGGAGACAAGGCTTTTATATTTACTGGTGATGCAGAGATTGAGTCTGAATATGAAATGCTTGAAAATGATATTGATCTTGATGCTGATGTACTACTGCTTGGTCACCATGGTTCATCCAGCAGTAACGGAGAAAGATTTCTTGATGCTGTTTCACCTGACATAGCTATCATTAGTGTAGGAGAAGATAACCAATACGGCCATCCACATGATGAGGTTTTACAGTCTGTAAAGGATAGAGACATCAAATTATACAGAACCGATAAACAAGGTACAATTATTTTAGTATCTGATGGGAAATCAATCTCTGTTGATAAGGAGCCATATGAAATAACAGATAAGCAAGAGCTTACTGAGAAAGAAACCTCTTTGGTTGAGACTAATAAAGATGAACCTGTCCACATAACAAAGACTGGTGCTAGATACCATCGGTCTAACTGCCGTCACTTAAAGAGTAATATTGTAGTAAGCCTACAAGAAGCTGTTGATAAAGGATTAACCCCCTGTAAAACCTGTAAACCACCAGATTTAATAGTGAAAGGAGATTAATATGAAAAAATATATTGTAGATAGATTTGAAGGAGATTATGCTATCTGCGAGGACGAAAACAATCTACTCATTAATATAGAACACAGCAAATTACCTCCAGAAACCAAGGAAGGTGATTGCCTAATCATAAATAAGGATGGTGACTTTTCTATAGATGTCATAGCTACAAATGACAAAAGACAAGAAATTCGTAGTAAGCTTGATAGTCTATTTGAATAAGCTAGTTAAGCCTTAGCTTATAGTATATGGTGTCGAATCAAGAGTACCCTTGACATATTATAGCATATAGTGTAGGATAATCATGGAATTAAAATAAGTTGTGGGGGTAGAACAATGAAAAAGAGAATTCTTTTACTTGCTATGGTATCAATGATTATGTTAATGGCGGTTGCCTGTGGTTCTAAAGACTGTAAAGCAAAAAATTGTTCCAATGATATCTATGAAGATGGCCTTTGCGAAGTTCATTATTTTGAAAAAGCATTGAAAGATGGCTTAAAGGATCTTGAAGGTTTATTTGACTAGCCTATTACTGATACCAATTGATTAAGTAAACAAAGTATCACAATTTGAATTATGCATCAAGGAGTGCTTCATCATTATAATGATGAAGCACTCCTACTTTTATGATGTCTCCCATCTTGCTTTACTACCCTTTTCTCCCTTACTTATTACGAGCTTAGTGGCAATCTGTGCCTTTAGCTCGGTCACATGAGATATAATTCCTACTAACCTCTTATCTCCTGATAAATCATTCAATATTTTAATAGCCTGCATTCTAGTATCTTCACTTAAAGACCCAAAGCCCTCATCAATGAACATAGTATCAATATGTATTTTCCCAGCTGTATTTTGAATAATGTCTGACATACCAAGAGCCATTGATAGAGCTGCCATAAAGGATTCACCACCTGATAAAGTCTTTACATCCCTAACCTGGTCATTTATCATACTATATACATCAAGATCAAGTCCCACCTCACCTTGACCTGACAGTTCTTTAATTTCACGACATTTTAAAATAAACTGGTTATTACTCATTGTATACAAACGTTTATTAGCTTCATGGAGAATCATACTAAAATATCTTCTCTGGATATAGGTCTGAAAATCAAGATGTCTCCCACTGAGTTTGCCGTTGGCAGTATCTGCTAGCCTTCTCATGTCTCCAAAGGTTTTTTTAATGCTTTCTCTATCCCTGATAAGCCTTTTAACCTTTTCGTAGATTTCCTCACCTCTGCTACGGATTCCATATACAGTCTTACTTTCTTCATCCAGTTCTTGCTTGATATTTTCAAGCTCTCTTTGTCTATCCTGAAGCTCTGTTGTTTGAATTCTTGCCTTACCTTGGGTCTGTTCTTTATAGTTCTTTATATTTGTATCGTTTTCAATTACTTCTTCTCGATAGGATTGTATTAAAGAAGATAAATCGTCAATCTTTTGTGACCTTATAAGAGAGTTATGATAATTCTCTAAACTAGAAAAACCCTGTAACTTTATTTCATTTTCAAAGCCTTCTTCTAATTCCTTGCTTTCCCTTGCTAGCCTAGATAAGCTTTCTTCCTCTGTCTTTAAATTACCTCTCTTTTCCTTAGTCAAATCACTGACTTCTTGATAGGCCTCACTTGCTTTAGCCATAGACTTCTCTATAGCCTGTAGCTGGTCCTTAGCCATGGATAACTCTTCCTGAGCACGATCTTTACTTTCATAGATCAAGTCTCTCTTAAGACTACTTATTCTTGTGTTTACTTCTATCAGACTATTAGCCAAGTCCTGACGGGCCTTATCAACTTCATCCTTCGCCACTTTATGGGATTCCAGGGCCTCCTCAAGGGATTTTATCTGCTCTTGATTGTTTTGATATCTTAAGCCAGCTTCCTTTGCCCAATCTCTTTTCTTACTCTCACAGTCTAACTGATCTTTACATTCAACTAAAACAGACAATATATCATTAGCGCTTATATTATCTGGTTCAAATGACTTATCTATAATCCTCTTTCCCTCATGCCTTGCCAACTCAAGAGCCTTCTCATATTCTTGTTTAGCCCTTTGCAAAGCTTCATATTTATTCTGCCTAGCCAGCTGGGCTGTGTCCAATAAAGCCTTGCTAGACTTTAGCTTGCTTTCGTCTATTATCGACTCTATACTTACTGCTTTATGGGGATGAGATGTTGAACCACATACCGGACAGGGACATCCTTCCTCCAAAGAAGTGGCCAGTATACCTGCCTGTCCATCTATAAAGGCATGGTATATCTCATCATACTGAAGGCTTTTGAGGTCATAATCCTTATCAGCTATTTGATAGGCCTTTTCATCATTCTCATATTGAGTCATAAGCTGCTTAATTAAGTTAACTGTATTAAGCAAGCCTTCTAGACCGTCTTTTCTTTCAGTCAATCTTTCTGTGGTATATGCCAAGTCTGTATATTGATCTGCTGACTTTTTAAGTTCATCCTGTTGCATCGAAATTATCTCTAATCTGTTCTTAGTTTTAGCTATAGCCTTATCTACTTCATCATAGCTTAAATCAAGCTTACTCTTCCTCTCTTCAAGTCCAAGCCTATCAATATTGTATGAATCTAACTCTTGATATTTGGGTAAAAGCACATCAATACTACTGATTTTTGCAACTAATAAAGGGCTATTCTTTTTATAGCTTTCCTCCTTACTATCCATCTCATTCTTAAGAAGGTCTAATCTTTCTTGACTTTGCTCTAGCCATGCTTTTATATCATTAATCCTTTGATTACATTCTAGTAACTCCTTCTCCTTAGTAAGATAAGCCTTTTCCATAGGCTCTACCATAAGAGCTTTCTTGCCAGCTTCAATCCTAGTGGCTATTAAAGTCATCTCATCCCTTCTACCATCAAGGTCTTCCTTCTTCTTATATGCAAGCTCTAAGTTAGTAAAAAGTCTATTAATATCATCAGCTTGTCTTATCTTAGTATTTATTACTTCAAGCTCCTGACCATTCTTAATTAGAGACTTGGCAATTTCATCCTCTTTAGCCTTTGCCTCTTCAATAATCCGTCCCAAAAGCTCAAGATGCTTGTCAGAATCACTTTCCATAAAATGCGGCATATCCTCCCACTGCTGACTATATTCACTTTCTCTTACGTACTCTACATCCTCTATCTCACGGATAATTGCCTTTCGATTATCCTCTAATTCTTCATAAATAGCTTTAGACCTTCTTTTTAGCTCTTCTTCAATCATCCAATAGATTCTAGTGTTAAATATTCTTGTAAATATTTCTTTTCTCTCCTTGGATGAAGCATGGAGTAACTTAAGAAAATCTCCTTGAGCAATCATAGCAATCTGGGTAAATTGGTTGACATCAAGTCCTATTATATCTACTATCTTCTGATTGGTTTCCTTGATTCTACCCATGTATTCCTGACCGTCCGGTAAAATAAGTGTGACAGTCGGCTGTTCTATTACCATGGTATATTCTCCGTCTTTATTTTTCCTCTTACTAGTACGGCTTTGTTTGGGACTTCTAATTACGGTATATTTCTTACCATGATATATAAAACTATATTCTACATATGTTCTAATATTGTCACTAGCGTATTGACTACGCATCATCTCACCATTTCGTTTACCACCACTGGTTTCATCATATAGGGCGTAGGTTATAGCATCAAATATAGTGGTTTTTCCCGCTCCTGTATCACCAGTTATAAGAAATATTCCCTTACTTACATCTGAAAAATCAATTATTTCCTCACTAGCATAGGAACCAAAGGCGGACATTTTAAGTAGTATTGGCTTCATCTATTCCTCTCATTCCGCTGCCATATGCAGCTGTAAGGTATTTATTACATCCATCATTATTTTCTCTTCCTCCATACTCATGGGTGTTCCCTGCATATCTTGATAAAATAGTCTAAATGCTTCAAGGGGATCAAGCACAGTAGTTTCGTGTTCCGAATCCTCTAGCTGAGCCTTTGTTCTACTATTCTCAATCCTAAGCTCAAGAATATGGTCATAATGCTCCTCTAACTGATCCTTTGGTCTATATATCTCATCCTCGTCAGTTAGAGTTATGCTTATATAATCATGCTTATTCTTATCTGTGACTCTACTAATAATTTCACTTAATAGGCCCTTATCACTTCTTACATCCTGACTAGATATCAGGGGAATCTTTTCAATTATAAGATCCGAATCCTTTTCCTTAATCGTAACCATAGTAATAGATTTTACATGCCTTTGTTCACTTATAGAGTATTTTAGGGGACTCCCACTATACCGTATGTGACTCTTCCCAATACTCTGAGATCCATGTAGATGTCCCAAAGCCACATAATCAAAATCCTTAATGCATCCTATATCCACACTGTCAATACCTCCAACTGATATGTATATCTGCTCAGAATCACAGGTTTCTGGTGTCTTATCTCCCGCAATATAGAATTGATGAGAAATTAGTACATTCCTTTTACTATAATCTATCTTCTCCCTCTCTATCAATGCCCTAATAGCACTGTCATAACTTGTTACCACCCCATCCTCAAAAAGCCCTCTCACATGGCCTGGTTTAGTAAATGGAAGCATGTAAAAATTCAGCTCTCCATAATCATCCCTTAAAACAATCTTCTTTAGATACTCATCTTCATTCCTTGGATGCTGAACAGATATATAAATATTATGCTTCTCCAAGAAACCACTAGCATAATCTAACCTTTCTGCCGAATCATGATTACCTGCTATAATTAAGACTGCTATACTAGGCTCTATGTTTGATAGGTTATTTAAAAACCAGTCAAAGATTGTATAAGACTCTGCGGAAGGAACGGATTTATCATATATATCCCCTGCTATTATTATTACATCTGGTCTTAAGGCCTTAGCCCTATCTACAATCTGACTAAGTATCTCTATCTGATTATTCCTCATATTATAAAAATGTAGGTGTTTACCTATATGTAAGTCAGAAATATGAAATATTTTCATAATACCTCCTAAGTTTTGCTTTATATTATTTTATCATATTTATCTAAGTTTATGGTGTTAAAAGTCTATGAACTTTACTATAAGCAAAAAATGTCCCATAGAATCATTCAATCTATGGGACACCATTATTATATCATATTAAATTTAGTTTGTTAAAAATATTTTTTTGATCAAATTAATCATTTTCAAAAAGCTTGTTAACCTTTGATCCATTATTGGTACCATAAGTAGCCCTATCACTACCATCTAAAACATTATATATTATCCCTTTACCGAGCAAGTAAAAGTCTGATACCTCATCAGCATTCTTTATCTCAACTTTTTTGGAGCCTGTGGTATAATGCAATACTCCAGTGTTTCTATAATCTACTAGGAAAAACAGCTTGTTTCCAATTGTGCTTAGGTATCTATAGTATACATCATCAGATATTTTCTTTGGCTTATTTGATTTGTTTATATGGAATAACTCTTCATCATCATTGACATAATAAATTCTTTTACCATTATCAGTGAATACTAAACCATATACGTCTTCAGCCTTATCAAGCTCAAGAACTTTAGGATTCTCCTTGTTTAGCTTTGTTACAAGGTATAAATCTTCTGAGTAATCTGTATAAGCAATTTGACTTAAGTCTGAACTAACAACAATTTCATCAAATTCCCTTATTATCCTGTTTGTTTCTAAATTCTTATTTAGATAATATACACCCTCATAGGATCTTAACAGGGAATTTGCAAAACTCTTAATTCCAACTGTTAGTATTTCTATATCTGATAAAAAATTCGCCTGAGCATTAGCAGGAAGTAGAACTGACACTTCATCGCTCATAAGCCTTTTCTTTTCATTTCCATTTACAGATATATAGGATTTATTATCATAGGAGTAAATCACCTGTGTATGATCCTTGTTAAAAATCATTCCGGATATATCATCAGCTTCTGGTATTAACTTTGTCTCTTTTTTACCAGTCTTAACATATATATCCATCCTATAATTGCTATCATTAGTCTCAGCATAATATACATGCTTTGCCTTATTTGATAAAGCAAAAACAGCTTTGTCCCTACCAAATCTTTCAGGCTTTTTACCATTTTTACTAATATATGATGTTGCTTCATAATTATCATATTCTACATAGGAGACTGCACTTCCATCAGGAGATATAGCTAGAAATGCATTACCACTATTTACTTGAATATCATCTTTTATCTTCACAGATTTCTTACCGTTAAATAACATTAAGGTCGATGTATCATCATCTGAATCATAGTCCTTAAGATAAGCTATAGCATTACCCTTTTCAGAAATAACATAGGATGTTACATCATCATCTATTTTCTTTTTATTTTCTGAATTAATTAGGTATAATGTACCTCCCTCTCTCCGTCTAAAATCTTCGATAACTGCAGCCTTAGTTTTATCTAAGCTAAACATTGGTCCATTATAGTCTGAACCAGATATTTCTGCAACCTTCTTTTTAGTGGTAAAGAAAATCAGGCCATCATCACCATATGTATAACTTAGTGCTTTTGAACCATAAGTATCAATCTTATTTCCCTTTATTAGCTTAGGCACGGCTATAATCAAAACTATAAGAGCAATTATAGCTACGCCAACTAATGGAAGCCACTTTTTGTTTTTTTCTATTATATTCTTTGTATCATCGGATTCAACAGTTTCCTTTATCTTTGCGACTCCTTTTTTTCCAGCCTTCTTTAATTTCTTTATATTACCGGAAATAAAATCTCCTGTTTTCTCCTCTATGCTTGCCTGTTTTGAAAACTTTAACTGGGCTCCACATTTAGTACATGTTTCTTGGGAAATGGATACTGTTTCACCACAAAACTCGCAATCTACTGTAGATGGTTTTTCTGGCTCCACAACCTTTGCAGGTTCTACAACCATTGCTGGTTCCTCAGCCTTCACAGGTTCCTCAGCCTTCACAGGTTCCTCAGCTTTTGCTGCTTCCTCAACCTTTACAGGTTCTTCAGCCTTTACAGGTTCCTGTCCCTCAATTTTATTACCACATGATCCACAAAAAACATCTTCGTCGGTATATTCTGCACCACAATTAGAACACTTTTTCATTTTTATTCTCCTCCTTGTAATCAGTAACTATTCGTCCGTATGCTTGTTAACTGCCTTATCAAAAAGATTAATTTTGATTGACCCTTGCTTAAGAGCCTTGATACCAAGCACAATTAAGAGAACATTCTCAATTGAGTATAATGCACTACGTACAATTGTGTCTAAGCCAAAAGGATACTTGAATCTAAATCCTGAATAGTCTAGGGGATCCCTAAACCATCCAATAATAACATTTAGGATATCAAAGACATAATTGCCAGATGATATTACTGCTAATATGATTGCAAATCCAAATACGATTAATACCGCCTTAACTGCAGCCTTTCTAAGCCATGGATTCTCCTCTTTCAAAAGAACATAGCCTACTAATACAATCATAGCCAAAGGGTTTATCAATCCCGCAAAATAAATTAATGCTCCTAATAATCCTACTGATATTCCTAATTTACTTTTTTGCATATCCAACCTCTACTTTCCGCTATAAAGCTTTTTTTATCATTCAGTGAGCATTGCACCGCAATTCCCACAGAATTTATCGTGTAAACTATTACCTGCGCCACACTTAGAGCAGTACTTTATCTCAGTCTCATCTGAAACAAGCTCTTCGTTAAGCAATTCATTACTAGTGACTTCTAAGTCCGACGTATCTTCTACTACATCACCCCTTTTTTCTTTGGACTCCTTAATATGCTTAGATATTTTCATAACCAGCATAATAGCTAATGCTAATAATATAAGAGCTATTCCAACAATTAGTATTATTATTGAAATCTTCTTAATTCTCTGTGTTAACATTATGTAATCATAGGCATCGCCCACAGATTCATATGCCAAGCGAACATATTGCTGAGATTTTTCAAACCTCCTTCGAATTAAGTAATATATTATACTACATGCTCCTATAATAGTAGCAGGAATCCCAAAAGTAAAAGATACAGCCGACAACCGTACAAGAATACCTTTTTCCTTAGTTTTTTTAATAACAATAATTAATGTAACAGTAAGTAAAACTATAATTAGGGCCATAGCCAGAATAATCCATAGATAATACTTCTTTGTAGTAGGTGCTTTTCCCTCAACATTAGCTCTAGCCGATACTACTTCCTTTGCAGCTTTATCATTTCTTGATACTGAAGCAGTATAGCTTGTAATATTACCCACTTGGTCAATAGCTTTAATAAAAATATTATTTAGGCCCTCTACTAATGGTAAGCTATGTATAAACAATCCATCATCATCGATCTCAACAGCTGTATCATTAATAGTTAACATAGCACCTACATCAGTCCTTCCAGTAATAATAACCGAATCATTTGATGTGGTTGATCCATCTAAATTCTCAAATATCTTAAGCTGTGGCGGAATGGAATCTACATTTGTAATAAGCTGATGCTGGTAGCTAGTACCTTCTTTATCATCATAGGATACTATTATATTGTTAATTTCATTAGCTAAGGTTAAATACTTTTCACCATCTCCATCAAGCCAAATACTCTGTTCTTTCTCATTTACAGTAATATCTATCTCTTGATTTACTGCATTTTTATAAGCAAAGATCCATTGATATGAATTAGTCAGCCCCTGATTCGGAAAACTTAACTGAAAATCATTATCCCCTTTTTCTATCTTAATTGTTCTGTAGAATGTATCTGATATTTGTCCATATGAATTCTGAACGGATATTCCTATCTCTACTGACTTGGTACCCTCGTCATATTGTATAACGCATTCATCATATTCCCTTGGATTAAATAGAGATGAATAAATTTCTTTACCGTCAGCTTCTGCAGTAACATATATCTGCGCCGCCTCATAAGGAATATAATTCGCCCAATTTATATTAATGTAACCATTCTCAGGATAGACTATTGAATCAATTCCCCCTAATGGTTCAACATATTTTGAGCTAACATATGAAAATGGCTCACTGTAAGCTATATCAAAATATTCTATATCATTTTTAAAGTAGTTAATATTAAGTTGTAGATAATAACTATCATATGTGTTTATACTGCTAATATCAATACTAGAACTTACAATTGAGTTGGCCTTTCCATAACCACGTCCTATCTCCTTTGATACTCCGCCAGTGTTATCTGTCGTCAAAGAAATAGTGTAGCTAAAATCTGTATCCTCTGTATGCTCAACTAGAAATTCATAGGTCAGAGAATCGTTATCAATTGATATAATATCAAATTGCGTAATCCATATGGGATCTTCAAATTTATCAACAGAGGCTGTGATGCTGTCATTAGACCCCTTATCATACTTAAGAAGCCATTGCCCCTTCTCTGCCTTCTCAATTATAAAGTATAGGCTGTTTTCTGTTGAAAATATAGCTACATCATCACTGTCCTCTTCGGATGTTATAACTCTTCCACTGGGTGATATAATGCTTATCTTTGCATCGTTATGGTCATAGGTTATACTTATTTGAACACTCTGTTCCTCATCATTAAAAAACAGATTCCCTTCCTTAACCTCAGCCCTTGCGTATGAAACTGTAAGTAACAGACTTATAAACATTATCCCAAGTATAGATAATAAGTGTCCTTGTATTTTCCTCATTGGTATATATCCTTTCACCTATCTGACTTTCATTGCTGGTTTATACTTGGTCAGTAGCAAGTATGATAATTCCTCGGGATAGCCCTTCATGTGAACGAAGAAACTATTAAGTCTTCCACCTTCCTTTTTGACTATGGTTTTATCGCTACAATGCCCTTTTAGGTAAATATGCATCTTATATGTAGTCTTAGGAGTTTTATCATTAATTATGGTTGACTCAATATCATCAAAATAGATTTTCCCATAGCTATAGTAGTGGCCCTTATATGTAATGGCACGTTCATAAATAATAATATGATCATCATAAAGCTCTATATATTCTGTATGATAATCAGGATCATTAATATCAAACCATACCTTATTCTGGACTAAACGATGTGTTAAATAAATTATAGAAAAAGCAACTACAATTGCTATGGATATCTTTAAAAGCTCCTTTACAGGAGACTCATCCATCTTTGTCCAAATTAATATTAATCCTGTTATGAGTAGAGCTATAATAGCTATATTTATAAGAATTCCCCTTGCCTTTATTTTTGGAGTTTGAACAACTCTTTTTTCATATCGAAGCATAGACAATCCTTCTTTCAAAATATATATTGCCTACATTATTAATAGAACTTCACATCAGGTAACCACTTTCCTTTTGTAAATGTAAGCTTTACCCCATCCTCTTTATTGGCCTTTAAATCAGATGTCTTTAATATGATAGTGAACTGGGTAAATTCATTATGTGCTCCTACTAGTACATCTCCATCAATAACGTTTTTATGTCTTCCAAGTGCCTTTATGTCATAATCAACAAGTCCGTTAGCCCACAAACCTGAGAATAATTTATTAATGGTAAATGTAGTAGAGCCCTGCATTTTTATCTTAAAATTCTTGATATCCCAATCAAATCCTCTTGTGTTAATAAAACGTAGACCAGCCACTTCACTTTCACTAATGTTTAAAAGATAGTTGCTATAGTCATAATGACCCAAGTCAAATTGGGCCTCGCCCATTTCGATTTCTCCAAATAGTTTTAACTTGGTCTTAAATTGTAGCATAAATTTATTGAATCTAATACTAGCTGTCGTATCATCAAGAGTAACAAGTGATGCATCTCCAAGTATTTTGTCAATACCTTTAATAAAATCGGCAAGCTTTAATACAGATATATCACATCCACCTGAAAAGGTCGCATTTCCTAAGGTGTTAAGAAAACCCTTTCCTTGATTAGCTGTGCTCATACCAGATACACCTAATTTAAAATCACTTATAGATATAGGTGGTGTGGCTACAACAGTAACTGGTATATCTAAATTAATATTAAATTCATCCCATTTACCACCTTTTAAGGCAATATCAAACCCATAGTCTGCACTATCTGCTTCACCGAATCTTCCAACCTTAGGAATAAGTTCCTTAGTACTGACGGCCATTTCCAATTTGTAGTCATGGCTTAAGGTGTTAAATTCGAACTCCAAATCACTTAAATGAAATGTAAGAACTGTAAATTTGATTCCCTTTTTTTTAGAAGCTGAGAATTCACCCACAGCACCTAATGTGTCAGCATTTATTATCGCTTTAGAACTACCAGACACCGTAAATGGATTTTCTACTCCCTTATATTTCATTATATCCTTTTGAAATGGAAAATCAAAGTCTAATTCTCCAAATGTAAATTCTATCTTATGGGGGTAGAGGGCAATATAAGGGTTTTCAAAAGTCAAAGCCGAATAGAACAGGTTAGGAAGCCCAAATTGTTCTGTAGTGTAATCATCCAAATCATATATATGTGCTTGGTCATTATATAATGTAAATGTCCCCATTGGTGGTAAATACATTGTATTTCCAAAGAAAACATTTAAAATACCTGGGAGTCCCTTCTTAAAGTTTATATAGGAACCATTTAAATCAGTAAACTCCACCTGCAGCGATTCAAGGTCTCCCCTTAAAATTACATCACCATTAAAGTTGATGTAATCGTTCATCACTACATTTCCACGAAGAAGGCATTCATCTCCATTATAAGAAATCATTGCAGCATCAAACCTATAAGCACCAAATTTTAAGGTCTGTTCTCCATCTGATTTCACTACAGTAATAGCATCCTCAAAGCTAAAGACCTGGTTGTCTATCCTAGCTACAACTGTATATGTTCCCATCTGTACATTATCAACAACAACATTAATATGTCCATCATCAATTACCTTGGCGTCAAGGCTGTTATAATTCATACTACCTTCAAGGCTTACATTGACATCTTTTCCGTTTAAGAAACCTTTTCCAAGTATATTGAAGTTACTAGAGGCTGTGTCACCCATAAAGATTGTAGGTGTATCTACTCCACTAGCGTATATACCATCCTCAGCATCCCAAACTTCTTCTACATCATCACTATATGTATCCTCACTATCCTCTTCATAAGACAGCCTATATGTCTTGCTTGAACTTGATCCATCAGCTTGATTAATGATTTCTAGTTCACGTATGTTATCAACAGTATTCTTAGCCTCAAAAGTAATAAGATAATTATTATCTATCTGTTGATGTATAAAATCATATAATGACTGTAGACTTACAGCATCTCCACTGTATACAAATCTACCATTACCATAGGAAGCTATGTTCTCTAAATATTGTACACTAATACTCTCGCCTAGTCCTATAGTATATAGAAGGATGTTCTTCTCCTCACATCTTCTTTTTAAATCTAAAAGTTGAGATTCATGATTAAAACTATTATCGTTGCCATCAGTCATAAGAATTATAATATTTGACGTATTATTATCCGCTAGCAACTGATCAATACTATAATAGGTAGCATTACCAATATCGGTTCCTCCACCTGGATTTAGCATTTCTATATATGGCTCTAGTTCTGCACTATCACTTGTAAAGCCAGAGTCAAACTCAACACCGCTAGAAAAGCCTAGTAATGATACCTCTTCATTAGAAGAAATACTAGACATGAATTGTCTAACAGCTTCTTGTAACTGTTCTTCACTGCCATCCATACTACCAGATATATCACATACAAGATAAACCATCATCTTGTTGAAAACTTGTTTTTCAATCTTAAAATCACTTATTTTGCTATGACAATCCATAATAGTCAATTGTGGATTGTTAATATCTATATTAGAACTTAACTGAACCGTTGCAGTAATCTGCGGAAAGCTACTGGTATTTATATGCCCAATATTAATCATAGCTTTTTTTGTACTTATATATTCTGATGCTTTTTGAGCAAATGTATCTGATATAGAGCTATGTGTATCTGTCTTGATAGGTAGTGAGTTTTGATATGCCTCACTTAAGTAATCTGATGTGTTTTTTATTTCCTCACTATCCGACTTACTATTTACTATATTGACCAGCTCAGTCATGGGCTTAACATAGCTTAAGTCATCACTATATATAGCTGTATCTAGTGCTGCCTGAAAAGATTCATTTGCCTTAAAATTATCACCAATTTCATAGTTTACATTGGTTTTTTGCAGATGAATTTTACTTTGTTTTTCCTTCTCAGTAGTCTCTGGTCTTATGCGTCCGTCAAGTTCAGCAAGAACCGGATTTTTCCTTGAAACCTCAAGCCTTTCAACAATAGAATCAAGCTCATCTAAAACATCTTCATCTATGTCTTTATCCTTAAGTTCAGACATTGCTTCTTCACATTGGTCTATAACTGCTGAATACTCCTCTTTTGAGTTTCCTATAAAATCATCACTAAAATCCTTGTTAACAATTTCATCAGATATATATAGATTAGCAACCATGGATAAAGCAAACTGACTATTGGATTTTTCAGCATAATCTACTAAATCCTTATATTCCTCTAATAAGGTTAATCCCTTAATATAAGCCTCATCAATTTCATCCATATTAAATAATGCTGGTGCTTTTCTATATACTCTTGAAAGGTCATATACAGCGTTTTTTAAGACCTCTTCGTCATAATAATTGCTTTTCTGATAAGTAGAATACTCCTCTTCAACTATCCCTACTAATTCAAGGGCGTCAAAAAGCATTTCTATTGCTTTTTCATCGTTTTTTACTAAGTCTTGAAGCTCCTGCTTAGTACTATCAATTATAGCTTCTTTGACTTGCTCTATTTCTTTCTCTGTTTCTTCCACAGAAATAAACTTGCCTTTTTCGTATCCATAATCTTCAGGATTTAATCCCTGACCCTCAATATATTCTGCCATTACAGTATATTCATATGTTTTAGTCGGAGTCAATCGATTACCATCTCTGATATTCGTATAAAAATCCTGCTCTTCTTTCGTAATACTTAATTTATTGTCTGTATCAAGCATCTCAGCTTTTTTATATAGAAGGTAGGCCTCATCATAATTACCATACATCATCTTTATCCTGGCATATGATAAAGCATAAAAAGAAGAATCCCCTTCTATTTGATAAATTCTCTCTAGATATTCCTTAGCTACATCAAGATTGTCATTAATCAAATTTGACTGAAGTAAAAAAACAAACTCATTCTTTTCATTCATTTCTAGAGAGTCATTTTCTGCTGATGCATGCAGATAAATAACACTAACTGATAATAACATAATAGCAGTTATTATAAGCGCACATATTTTACTGTTAAATTTTTGTCTAATTCGTATCATAATCATTTTCCTCTTAAGTATTAATGTAAATTATACCACTTTCTTTTATTAATTTCATCTCTATTTTAATCTATTATCTGAAATAATGTGAAAAATGGTAAATATAACTTATCTATAATCTATCCAAGGCCTTCATATCCATATCATCAATAATAAAGCCTAGTTCTTTGTTAGAAATAATACGTTCTTTCTTGGTGGATTTAGGAATAACAACCATGTCCTTTTGTAGACAATATTTAATACAAATCTGAGCGGGACTTGCATTATATTTTTCTGCCACATCTAAAATCGTCTTGTCATTAAGTATCCTACCAGTTGCTAGGGGTGAGTAAGCAGTAATCAGAATATCCTTATCTCTGCAGTAATCTACCACTTCCTCCTGTCTATCACCTATATGAAAACGTATCTGGTTTACCATTGGCATGTGTTTACACATAGCAAGTATTGGCTCAATATGCTTAGGCTCGAAATTTGAAATACCAATTGCCTTAACCTTACCACTTTCATATATTTCCTCAAAAGCCCTCCAGCTATCTAGATTGCCTTCTGTACAGTCAATTCCAATCTGATCCCAAGGCCAAGGAGCATGTATTAGATACAAATCAATATATTCAAGGCCTAGGTCAGCCAAAGACTTTTCAAAGCATTCATGGGCTATTTTGTAACCTTTATTCTGTGCTGGAAGCTTTGTTGTCACAAAAATCTCTTCTCTAGGTATTCCAGAGTCCCTTATCGCCCTTCCTACACTTGCCTCATTACCATATGCCATAGCAGTGTCAATATGCCTATATCCAGCTTCAAGTGCCCATTTTATAGAGTTATAAGCCTCTTTACCATCTGGGATCTGCCATGTTCCAAGTCCAATCTTTGGAACACTAACCCCATTTTTTAATATGAAAGTATCTTTCAGTGCCATATCAAAGCTTCCTCCTATTAATATCTAGTTTTATATTTGCAAATACATGCATAATATCTAACTACAAATTACTTACTAGCTAATATCAGAATCCCAGTACCATGCTAGTTATGCCAAAATAACATATCAATGAAATGATATCTACTATTGTAGTAATAAAAGGTGATGCCATTACAGCAGGATCAAACCCAGCTTTTTTTGCAATCATGGGAAGTATTGAACCCACTATTTTAGCCATAATTACGGTTATTAATAATGTACTACTTACTACTAATGATACATCAAAGCCTACTTTATCAAAAAGCATCAGCTTTGCAAAATTAAAGGCAGATAAGGTTATTCCGCTTAAAACTGCCACTTTAGATTCTTTCCATAGAACCTTAAATATATCTCTAAACTCCAACTCATGCAATGACAGTCCACGAATAATCGTTACAGATGATTGACTTCCCGAATTACCACCTGTGTCCATAAGCATTGGTATATATGCTGTTAAAACCACATATGTTTGTAATGCATTTTCCGCACTGCTTATTATCATACCTGTAAATGTAGCAGATATCATAAGCATAAGAAGCCAGGGCATTCTACTCTTCCATATATCAAAGACAGTTTTCTTTAGATATGGTATATCAGAGGGCGTAATCGCCGCCATGATTTCAATGTCCTCTGTAGTTTCTTTTTCTAATACATCCCATGCATCGTCAATGGTAACTATACCTACGATTCTATTGTCGTTATCCACTACAGGTATAACAGTTAAATCGTACTTACCAAACATATTAGCTACTTCTTCCTGATCTTCATGGGTATTTACTGATATAACATTGCTTTCCATCAACTCGTCAACTGTACTCGTATCATCAGCAAGAATTATTGTCCTTAAGTCAATATAACCAATCAAACGCTTTACATTATCTGTGACATAACAGGTTTCAAATGTCTCACTATTGACACCAACACTTCGAATTCTATTTATAGCATCAGCTATCGTCATGTTTGATCGCAGGCTTACATATTCTGTGGTCATAATACTTCCAGCAGAATCCTGTGGATAGTTAAGTATCTGGTTAACCTGCTTACGGGTATCTTCTGTAGCGTTTTTGAGAATACGCTTAACAACATTGGCAGGCATCTCTTCTATAATACCTACCACATCATCTATATATAAATCATTTATTACTTCTTTAAGCTCCGAATCAGAAAAACTCTCTATAAGAGTTCTTTGTTGCTCTTTGTCCATCTCAACAAATGTATCAGCAGCCAAGTCCTTGGGTAAAAGCCTATATAATACTAAAATGTTTTTTTCTGATAATTCCCCCAAAAGTGTTGCTAAGTCGTAGGGATTTATAGATGATAATGTTTCCTTAAGGGATTTAAATTCCTTGCCCTCAATCATTTCTATTATGATTTTTTCTAATTCTATTAATCTTGCCATTTTATACCTCCTTCCAAAGCATAACACAAGTATCACTTATTATACTTGTTGCCATACTTGGCAGGAATAAGACATAAAATAACCGAAGAAATGTTAGCTACAAACGGACGCTTCCGTAGTTGTATCTAGTAATTTGGTTCTTCGGTCATATATATCATTACTACTGCCAGCATCCATCTCTAACATCTCTCCCCTTTCATTTTTATATATCTGTAGTTATTAATTGTTATTAATTTTTTCTCAATTAATAACTAATATTTAGTCTACCTTGAAATTACCAGACTGTCAAACCTTGTCGTTTATTCTATTTTTTCATAGACACTACTTGACGCCTGTATTCCCTTAGTAATTATACCAAAAATTTAGGTATAATTAAAGATTAATTTTATTATAAAGAAGAGGGTAAGGGAACTCTACAAATAAATCGCAAAATCTTCCCTTACCCAAAGCTTATTGATAATTCAATATATTAGGTTGTTTCTCCATTATATACATATCAATGTATCTTTGTTACTTTTTATTTACTCACCTTCTCTAGGGCGGCCTTTGCCTCCTCCTCATTATATCCATAAATAAACTGAAATAACTCTAATCTATTTGCTTCCCAATCAAGTAGGATAGGATATCCGATTCCATTATGCTTCTTGGGAGACTCAAATAACCCGTCTACAGGAATTCTAAAAGTCTCTAACTTTCTAACCTTATTTTCTATAACAGCTTCCATCATCTTTTCAATTTGCTTTTGATTAAGGTCTGTGGTTACATATCCTAGAGCTTCTGTACTAATTGGAAGTATCTTAAATAGATTTCCATAGGACATTAGACTATCAAACATTGCACTTAAGGCTCTTTGCTGACGTATAACCCTGCCATAATCACTATGGGCTCCTCCCAAAGTTTTTACCTTTCTTACACGAACATAACCCATAACCTGATTACCATTCATCTTGTTGACACCAGGCTTAACATTTCTATTGGTTTTTTTTGAAATATAATTTGTCTTGTTAAGATAACTAGCCTCCTCCTTACCCAGTTCGATCTCTACACCTCCAAGCAAATCAACTAAATTCTCAAATGCTTGAAAATTTACCGAAGCATACCCATCTATCTGTATCTTATAATTTTTCTCTATGGTCTCAATTAGGAGATTTACTCCGCCCCTAGAGTATGCTGAGTTAAGCTTATTCATCTTATATCCTGGAATCTCCACATAGCTGTCACGTAAGAGAGATGTAAGCTTAATTTTTCCATCTCTAGTGTTTATAGATCCAATCATCATAGCGTCTGTATTCTTCGCTCCTCCGATTTCTTCAATACCAAATATTAGGTAATTGTATACATAATCCTCACTTACCACATTCTCGGATGGCTTTCTTTTTCCTGCATTCTCTTTGACCGATTTGTCAGTTTCATCATGCTGTACATTACTATATACAAATTTACTAGCTAGCTTATAAAGTAAACTCCTTCCAGGCTTTGTACCAACAAGTAAGATTAGTAATAGCAGAATTGCCAACAATGTTAGTGCTATGAACTTAAGAATTCGACCTTTTTTCTTTTTTCCCTTCTTACTATTTTTGCTTTTCTTAGATTTATCTATCTGAGTTTTTCTTTCTTCATCCATCATTTCGAGAACCTGCTGTTTTAACAGTTCCTCTGTTCTCTTATCCTGCATATGATACCCTCTTTTCAAATTAACTTATTACTAGTATTCTATAAAATAATTTACAAAATTCGTAATTTGCTTTATTGCTATCTTATTTTATCATATATTCTCGAAATTTGAAGACTAAAACAAAAAAATTAAAATAAATTTAAGATTAAGAGCTTTATGAATTTTTATTTTTTCTAACATCGTTTGTCAAAATATGTGATTACAATTATTTCAGATTGACTTTCATAAAAGTTTTGATATACTTGATATTACTGGGGCATTAGCGCAGCTGGGAGCGCACCACACTGGCAGTGTGGGGGTCAGGGGTTCGAATCCCCTATGCTCCATTTGATATTTATTCATATATAAAACTTATATGGAGTCATAGCTCAGCTGGGACGAGCGTTCGCTTGACGTGCGAAAGGTCATGGGTTCGAACCCCTTTGACTCCATTAGAAAAGGTGATAGCCAATTATTTTGCTATCACCTTTTTATATTAAATCTAAATTAGGTAATTACGAAACTCTACTTTACTTTATGATTTAGTGCAAGTTTTGCAATTATCTATTAATTCTAATTACACAAATGAAAGACCCACCTTATGTGAGCCTTTCACATCCCCATATACCCATTGCCAAAAAGTAGGCAATGTATTAGAAATTTGCAACATTGACTATGTGCCTCAATATATATCCCCCTAATATTTCCTAAGTAACTTGTATATCATAGAGGCACATATATTAAATTTCTTTACCTCTTCAGAAGAAACTCTCTGTATATGTCTCTTGCTGTTCGGTACATTTATATAATACAATATGAAAAATAAAATGAACATGTCATATCCGGAAAACATTTAGATATTTTTTTCCA